>MDTB01132586.1_pt1 | contig 56617 bp, 63 predicted proteins | sample 811161 | NCBI WGS metagenome assembly MDTB01 (sample SAMN05326650, study PRJNA326480) | marine metagenome | isolation source: seawater | place: Mediterranean Sea | collected 2009 | reverse complement strand
TACAAGCACTTGGCATATTAGTCATGTGCTGCTATGTTTTACTTATAAACCGCCTTGTATGGGCGCCTTTATATCATTTTACAACTGAACGGTTTAAGTCATTATGAGGAAGACAAAGGCTATTTTAAGAGCGCAAGGAATTAAGAAAGTTTTCAAGACAAATGAAAACAGTGATTTCTTAGTTCTTGACCATATTGATTTATCGTTAAACAATGGTGAAATTGTTGCACTTTTGGGTAAATCAGGCTCAGGTAAGTCAACATTACTTCGAATCTTATCGGGATTAAGTGATCCAACACACGGCACAGTATATTGGGATAATCAACCCATCTCTGGCCCAATCAAAGGCATGAGTATGGTTTTTCAAAACTTTGCTTTATTACCATGGTTAACTGTGCTGCAAAATGTAATGTTAGGATTAGACTCTGAACCGTTGACTGAACAAGAACGCTTAACAAGAGCATTAAAAGCAATTGATGATGTTGGCATGGATGGATTTGAGTCTGCATACCCAAGAGAATTATCTGGCGGTATGTGTCAACGCGTCGGTTTAGCTCGCGCACTGGTAATCCAACCAAGAGTTATTCTAATGGACGAACCTTTTTCTTCTCTAGATATTCTTACGGCAGAAAATCTCAGAGCCGATCTTATGGATATGTGGCGCAAAAAAGAAAAAGCGCTCGAGGCTATTTTACTCGTGACGCATAATATTGAGGAGGCTGCCTTACTTGCAGATCGCATATTAATCTTTTCAAGCAACCCTGGACAAGTTGCAAGCGAAATCAAAGTTGATATTACTGGATTACGTGATGAGTCCAATCCAGAATTTAGAATGGTCGTTGATAAGATTTATCAACATATGAGCCAAACTCAACAAATACAAAAGAAAAAAGGGGCATTTAAGAAGGCGACCCCTATAAACCACCGTCTCCCCAGCAGCTCTGTTTCGGAGGTTCTAGGGATTTTAGAAGCTCTGGAGACCAACTCTGTAAATGAGACCATTGAACTTGCAACATTTGGAGAGGAACACGGGCTAGATGCAGATGATCTTTTTGCAATTATGGAGGTAATGGAAATATTAGAATTTGCCCACATCCGTAAAGGAAAAATCAAGCTGACCTCCGAAGGAGTATCCTTTTCAAACGCAAACATCCAGATGCAAAAGAAGATATTTGCTACACAGCTTCTCACTCATGTTGAATTAGCCATGTACATTGTAAAAAAAATCAATAAGGCACAAAATAAAATCATTGAAAAAGATGATATCTTTAAGAAGCTAGAGACTTATTTTTCAGAAGACGTCGCAGAGGAAATCTTTCTAACAATAATAGAGTGGGGTAGATATGCCGAAGTTTTTGCATATGATGCAGATCTTGAGCAGCTTACACTTGAAGACGTTGGTTAGCACTTAAACTATAGCTTTCCAATACAAATTTTATTATATTAATTCGATGACACGCCGCATAATTGTAACAACAGCTCTCTGCTATTCAAACGGCCCTCTTCACTTAGGGCATATTCTTGAACAAACTCAAGCAGATATTTGGGTACGTTATTTAAAACAAAAAGGGCATCAATGTATTTTCCTTAGCGGTGAGGATGCCCATGGCACACCTATTATGGTCGCTGCTAAGAAACAAGGGCTTGATGTTGAAAATTATATTGCTTCAATTGCAGAATCTCATTTAAGTGACATCAAGGGATTTCAAATTAATTATGATTATTACCATTCGACACATTCAGATGAGAATAAGGAATTATGTGAAGACATATTTGATCGAATTCAACCGCATATAGAAAAACGCACCATCGAGCAATTTTTTGACGTGCATGAAAAAATGTTCTTACCTGATCGCTTCATTAAGGGAACCTGTCCTAAATGCGGTGCGAAAGAGCAGTATGGTGATTCCTGTGAAGTGTGTGGGGCATTTTATCAACCCACTCAACTCATAGACCCTCATTCTACATTGACCAATACAACACCAGAAATTCGAAAAACAGATCACCTTTTTTTCAAACTTTCTGAACTCCAACCCTTTATTTGTAAATGGTTAGAAGAATCAAATATTCAAGATGCTGCAAAGAACAAGTTATCTGAATGGACAAGTGAAACTCTCCATGACTGGGATATTACACGAGATGCGCCATATTTTGGCTTTTTAATTCCAGGGTACAAGGATAAATACTTTTACGTTTGGATGGATGCGCCAATAGGCTATATTGCGGCTTTAAAAGCATATTGTTCAACTCGTGATGAACTAAACATTGAAGATTTATGGTGGGAAAACACACAATCCGAAATTTATCACTTTGTTGGCAAAGATATTATGTATTTTCATGGCGTATTCTGGCCTGCAGTTCTCAAAGCTGCGAACATTCAAACACCAACTAGCCTATTCACTCATGGCTTTCTAACTATTAATAAAGAAAAAATGTCTAAATCTAAAGGGACTTTTATTTCTGCGGCTAAATATCTCGAGACATACCCCAGTGATGCATTAAGATACTATTTTGCCTCTAAATTAAATGATCAAATTCAAGACATAGATATTAATTGGGAAGATTTTGCACAGAAAGTAAATAGCGATATTGTTGGGAAAATTGTAAATATTGGTAGCAGGTGCTCTAAAATCATCATCAATCATTTTGACGGAAACATAAAAAGTAATTTTGAGGACAGTTTACCTGAAAACAAGGACCTTTTAATCGCTTTAGAGGAGCTCATTACTCAAGTCGATGACGCATACCATCAAAGAAAGTTTAGTATCGTTGTGAAGCTTATTTCTACTTTTGCAGATCACACGAACCAATTCATAGCAGACCATGCGCCATGGAAATTAGTCAAGGAAAATCAAATGGATAGAGCACATTCATTGTGTTCAATGGGCTTGTTTGCATTTGCTCAAATTATCGCACTACTTTACCCTGTTACACCAACACTTGCCAAAAATACATTTAGCTATCTTGGCCTACCTATCACTTGGCGTGTTGCCTTTCCTGATTATTTTTCGATATCTTCTTTTCCTCGTCTTTTTGAACGAATTGATGCAGATGCTATTTCCTAATTATGACCGTAAAACAAATCGATGATCTTCTCCCTCAAACTCAATGCCAGCTATGTGGTTATAATGGATGTCGCCCCTACGCTGAAGCCATTATAAATAATAATGAAGAGATAAATAAATGCCTACCTGGTGGATTAGAAGTTATGCGATCCATTTCAAAAATAATACAACGTCGCTTTATAGAGGAATATCCCGATTACAAAAAGCCTATAAGTAAGGTACAAATTGATGTCGAAAATTGTATTGGCTGTACTAAATGCATTCAGGCGTGCCCAGTAGATGCTATTTCTGGAGCATCAAAATCTATGCATTATGTGTTATCAGATATCTGCACAGGATGTGATTTATGTATTCCTGCTTGTCCTGTTGATTGCATTGATCCGATTGCATCTAGTTCACTTCCAGACCCATTATATTTAAAAGAAGCCTTTACACGAAGAAATGAGCGTGTAACGAATGAACTGCACTCTATTTCAAACGAAAGAATTAAATCGAACGAGCGTTCAGTTGTTGCATCTCTTGACATCATTAATCAGGCACTTGCTAATGCAAAAAAATTAAAGGGTCACACTCTTGAAGAAGTCTGAAATTATATTTTTCTTTGATTCGCTTAAACAATCAACACCAGCACCACGCACTGAACTTTCCTTCGAAAATCACTTTCAATTATTAACAGCTGTTATTTTATCTGCTCAAGCTACAGATATTAGCGTTAATAAGGCCACTACGCCTCTTTTTAAAGTTGCACCTACAGCTGAAAAAATGATTGCCCTTGGTAAAGAAAACCTAATTCAGCATATTAAAAGCATAGGCTTATATAATGCTAAAGCAAAAAATATAATTCTCATGTCCCAAATCCTCATTGACAAATACGACGGTGAAGTCCCTTCTTCATTTAGTGCACTTGAACAATTACCAGGTGTCGGACGTAAAACGGCGAATGTTGTTCTTAATGAAGCTTTTCAAATTCCAACAGTTGCAGTAGACACACATGTTTTTAGAGTTAGTAACCGAACCGGCCTAGCACTTGGAAAAACACCACATGAAGTAGAAGCTAAATTAGTTAAGCGTATACCAAAGGAATATTTACTACATGCACATCATTGGTTAATTTTACATGGTAGATATATATGTGTTGCCAGAAAACCAAAATGCACACAGTGTTCTGTTTCTTCTGTGTGTAAGTTGTATCGAAAAATCTCAGTTGATTTTGTAAAATCCAACAATGCAAAGTGTAATAATGATAAATAAGATCATATTATTATTATTTATTTTTTCGTTCGTCTCTTCTAATTCATTTTAGTTATCATTCATTCTTAAAACAGTTGTATCGCTCTGTTTTAAATAGCTTTCCTCATTCAACGAAGTTATTACCAGCTGGCATGATGCCTTTCTATATGCATTTAGGATAATCTTCTGATTACTTTTATCTAATTCTGCGCCGAGATCATCTACTAAAAATAAGACATTTTTATCGACTTTTTCCTTTAAGAACTTACATTGACTTAATCGTAATGCATAGTGTGTTAATTTCTGTTGTCCCTCTGACAATTTCAACTTACAATTGTACCCTTTCACCTCTATTTCTATCCTTCCTTTATGTGGGCCAACTGATGTATATCCAACCATTTGGTCTTTTCCAATATTTTTTTCAATCGCAGCCATTAAACTATCACTCTCATTCCATCCTTTTACATATTTAAGATCAATATTTAGTGCTTGTATGTTCAATGCTTCAATGGCATCTTCAAAATGCTTCATTAAGCTACTAATGTATTCCTCTCTCATTATGTTTACTTTTTCTCCATATTCACTTAACTGCGTATTCCATGGCTCAAGTTCTCTTTTCAATCCATTATTTTTTAATATAGTATTTCTTTGCTTCAATATATTTTGATATTTGTTCCACGTGGAACCAAATGCGTCATTTATGTGATAAATACCCCAATCAAGCAACTGACGCCTATAAATGCTTTGATTCGTAAATAAACGATGGGAAGAAGAATCAATAAAGAGAACTGGATCATAATGAGAAGCAAAATTTAATAATGATGTCGACTTAGAATTAAGAAGCCTTCGTATTGTACCATCATCATTTCGCTGAAACCCAAACACGTTCATATTTTGATGAATAGATCGAATGACAAATGAAGATAATCCATGAGTCGCTAAATGAGATAAAAGATTAGAACGGAATGACCGCCCATAGGCCAAAAGATATATAGACTCTAGTATTGATGTTTTACCAACACCGTTATCACCAACAATTAAATTACATTCTGGTGAGAATGAATATGTAGCACTATTTATATTTCTGTAATGAGTAAGCTCTAGCTTTGAGATCGGCATTAAAGTGTTAAAGGCATAATTATGAAAAGAACAGACTCAACATCCGTTGGCTTTAAAACTACAGCCTGCTTAGGCGTCCCATATGATACACTGACAGACAAAGACTCTAAAACATTTAACACATCTAAAAGATAATTTAAATTGAACGCAATATCCCCTGATGAAGCAGATTGATCAAGATCAACCTTCTCATGAACTTGCTCCCGCTGAGAATTTTCTGCATAAAGATTCAATGTTGCAGCTTCAAAATTCAAACGTACAGCCTTAAAACGCTCTTGAGATAAAATTGCAGCACGCATTAAAGCTGACTTTAATGGAGCCACGGGCACAAGAGCAGCATTTTGCGACTCCTTAGGCAACAACCGAGTGTAATCTGGATACTGTCCTTTAATGAGTGTTGTGGTTAATGCAAATCCACCAGACTCAACACGAATCATTTTCTCTGAAAGCTCGACGTTAAAGGAATCTGAACCGTACCGTATCAACTTAACCAGCTCATTCACGGCCTTGCGTGGCATTATAAATCTTCCAGAAAAATTAGTGCTGATATTATCAACTTCGTATAACGCAAGTCGGTGCCCATCTGTTGACACAAAACGCAACGAATCAGATTGTATATCAAGAAGCAGTCCATTTAAAAACTGACGAACATCATGTACAGCCATGGCAAAGGAAGTATATGTTAACGCTCGAGAAAAAACTGTAGATTGCAATGAGAGAATATGATCTGGCTTAAAATCATGAATAGGAAAGTCTTCAGCAGACATTGTAACAAGCTTAAATTTTGTATTTGAAGTTGACACTTGAAGCCAATCTCCAGCCAACTTGAATGTTAAAGTCTCACCATTCGGCAATGATCGGCAAATCTCAAATAACTTTTTACCAGGAACGGCAAACGAAACAGAAGCATCTAAATTAAGTAAATCATCCTCAACTTCACATGTAATCTGAATATCAGAATCAGAGGCAACCAACATAAATCGACCAGGCGATAACGTAAATTTAACACATGATAATATTTGCATAACCTGAGCATTTTCAATAACACCTGAAACCTGCTTTAAACCATCAAGTAGTTTTGAGCATTGAAGCTTAAAAGATAATGTTGACTCTGTTGTTGTTGACATAAAAACCTCCTACTGAACCAAATTCCTTTTAACTATATGATAATCCTCGTAAAAATCGCCTTTCTCTTGAAGAAAAAGCTCAACCTGTTTACACGCATGAATCACTGTCGTATGATCCCTACCGCCATGGTGCTCACCAATTTCCATTAAGCTTTTTGTAGATAATTCTTTAGATAAATACATCGCCATTTGACGTGGCCTAGCAATACCTCTCGCTCTTTTCTTAGACTTTAAATCTGCAACCTTAATATTAAAGTGACCGGCGACAACACGCTGAATACGATCGATTGTTACCATCCTCTGCTGCATGGATATTAACTCCCTAAGCGCATCTTTAGCAAAAGAAACGTCAATGGTCGCTTGAAGAAATTGTGCATTAGCCATCACCTTTCTCAAAGCACCTTCAAGTTCGCGAACATTTGATTGAATATTAGAGGCTATAAAGAACGCAACATCCTCAGGAAGCTCCTGTTGTGAATACTCTGCCTTAGCCTTCAAAATAGCCACCCTTGTTTCAAGATCGGGAGGATCTATACTAACTGTAAGGCCATAACTAAATCGCGTCTTTAAGCGTCCCTCAAGCCCCTCAAGCTCTTGAGGAAATTTATCACTTGTCAAAATAACCTGCTTTCCTGACTCTGTTAATGCATTGAAGGCATGAAAGAACTCTTCTTGCGTACGAAGCTTTTTCGAAAAAAACTGCACATCGTCAATTAAAAGAGCATCTGCATTTCGGTATTTGGATTTAAAAGAGTCAATGTCCCCAGTCTGAAGAGCTTTAACCATCTCTGTAACAAAACGCTCAGATGGAACATATATGACATTTGGTAACTTCTTACGAATTACATGACCTGCAGCTTGCATTAAGTGCGTCTTACCCAACCCTGAATCACCAATAATAAATAATGGGTTATATTTAACTCCAGGACGATCAACAATCTGTTTTACCGCTGCAACCGCAAGCTCATTTGATTTACCTGGAACAAATTGATCGATGGTATAATTAGGAGATAAAGTACAATGAACAAAATCATCTGCAGCTTTTACTTGGGCCTTTACAGTCTTAGAGGAGGAAATCGCAGGGGCTCCTGATGTAATCTGTAACACATGACTCATTGACACGCTAGAAAGCACTTTATCGATCATTCCAGCATAATGAGCCACAATATGATCCTTCACATGAACGTTAGGCGCATATAGCGTTAATTTGTCAGAAGACTCCTCAGCTTGAAGAGGTAAAAACCATAGCATATATGCTTGCTCATCGATCTCATCACGAATCTTTTGCAAACAATTTGTCCACAGCGTATTGTCACTCATTAATAAAATTCACCTAAAGTTTGAGCCATCAAGCCATTGCTGAAGGATGATTGTTGCACTTTCAACATCTACAGCTTCTTTTTTAATTGCTCTTTTTCCACCCTTCGAAAATAATTTAGCTCTAGCTTCAACAGTAGACCATCTTTCATCTTCAAATACAACCTTTACAGAATAGCGATCCTGGCATTTTGATCCAAATAATTCAACTTTATCTGTCAGCGTCTGCCTAGTACCATCTGCATTTAGAGGCAGACCAATTACAAACAATTGAGGAGACCATTTTTGCACCTCTAAATCAAGCGCATCAAAAAAGTCACCTTTTTTATTGTAAATACTGGTCAGTGGGCTTGCAAGACTACTATCCGTATCTCCAACACTCAACCCCAAATGTCGAGTACCAAAATCCAAACCTAGCACAACCATCAAGCTTCAGCGCAAAAAGACATCATCTTAAAACTATTTACTTCACCTAAAGTACTCATCACCAGATCATATCGCTCCTCAAGCGGTGCGCTCATAATGGTTGATAAAGAAACTTTTGATATCAACCAATAGTTTCGTCGATACTCTTCGAAAAAACGCTTTAACGTCCATTGGCAAATACCTGTAAAAACATGACTCACCAATGGGCCATTACCTGTAGCAATATCAAGTAATAACTCTGGAGAGGAATTAACGGTATACTGCTTTTGATCGTCATCATAGCTACACACAAAAACTTCATCGTCTTTTGATGGGCCACCCGACAAGACGGGAGCGTCATTTATAACAGCAATAGTGTTTTTTGGCAAACAAGTCTTTATCACTTGCTGTAGCGAGCTTTGTGCTGGCTTATTCAATGTGAGTGCTTTAATACCTGAGTCATTGTGCTCATATATGTACATCAAAGCACCTTCATAGCATGGGTGACCGTCTAACGCTGGGAGAGAAAGTAGAAAGTAACTTGATAGATCATCATCTATAAACATAAATGCGATTATAACCCTATGCAAATTCATGTTGCAATGATTGAAAAAAAAAACGTTATTGATAATTTAAATCATTGCGAACAAATCATAGCAAGAATCCTAGACCAAGATAGTATTGAATTATGAAGGGCCACAAAAGAGCCAATGGATTCCAAAATATTAAAAAAAGGAGTATAATAATAATATGTTTGAAGAAACAATTAACAACATAGATAGCATACTAAAATCTTTATATCCTAAATCATCGAATAGGGATTACCCCCAAAAACAGAAGTATTTCATTCCTGATCGAGAAAGGAAGCACGCGGCACGCCTTATGAGGGTTGACCATGTTGGTGAAATTTGTGCACAAGCACTCTATACAGCGCAAATCATGACTGCCACCGATCAATCATTAAAAGAAACTCTTGAGCATGCAAAAGAGGAAGAATTAGATCATTTGATGTGGTGCAATAGGGCGCTTGTTAGGTTAAATAGCACACCCAGCTTTTTAGTCGGCTTATGGGCATTTGGAAGTTTTATGCTGGCTTTACAAATGAGTGTTGCCGGCAATGATCAAAACGCAGCATTTTTAGAAGAAACAGAAAAGCAGGTTGGGCTTCATATTGAGGGACATCTTAAAGAACTGCCTTGGTATGACATCGAATCCACAAAGATACTAGAACGCATGTATGTTGAAGAAATAGGGCACCAACATACTGCACAATCTTACACTGAAAGCAGACTAAATCCATTATTAGCGACGATCATGAGATACCAATCTAAATTCATGACGTACGTTGCTCTCTATATTTAAATCGTGAACTAACCGTTAAAGCTCATACGCATCATATCCCAGTTTGCTTGATTCTGGAGATGAAGCTTTAATTCGGAGGGTTTAAGCTGACTGGAGTGCACCACCTGTGAACGCATAGGATCTATTGGGATGTTATTTAGACGGATTTCATAATGCACATGAGGACCAGTTGAAATACCCGTCGACCCCACAAAACCAATTAACTGTCCTGCTTTTACATACTCTCCTACCTTGAGATTTTTAGCAAATTTGTTCATGTGTGCGTATAAAGTCATGTAATGACCTTTGTGTTTGATGACCACTGCATTCCCGTAGCCTCCCTTCTTACCGCAATACGTTACTTTTCCAGCAGCTGTTGCATGAATTTTTGTATTCATTTTGGCGGCAAGATCCACGCCATGATGAGGCTTTACAATTCCATAAACAGGATGCTTTCTACCCTTTGAAAAAGGGGAACTGACGTATGAAAATTTCACAGGGAATTTTAGAAAACCTTTTGTTGATGATCTCCCTCCTTCATCAAAAAAGTAGTTCCCATGCCCTGGAAATCTCGATAGATGAATGGACTGCCTTTTACCAACATAATTTACATCTACAACATAACCAACTGTTTCGAAACCCTCATCATAATGTTTTCTTTCATATAAAAACTCTAAATGATCTCCTGGCTGAATAGCATAGCCGCTTTTCACAAAACCATTTAATGCTAAATTAATTTGGTTGAGTAAAGAATTATTAAATAAGCCACCATCTTGATAAATTGAATTTTTAATGTTTATTCGCCCAAAATCCAATGATTTTTGAGGATCTGCAGCCTTTTTACTAATTACAACTTCATCACCAGATTTTGCTAATGTAATAACCTGATCATTCGGAATTAAGATATGGCAATATTTCCAAGATTCAGAGGGATCTGAACAGATGATCGGATCTTCCGTTGAGACGCTTGAAAGATTTCTTTGTTGTAGTTTGGGGTTTTTCCAAATTGTCTTTGCTAATTTATGAGTAACACCGTGAGCCTCTAAAAAACTAATAATCGTTTGTTTCTTTTGTAAAAACAAAGTTCCTGTGTCTTTATTTGCAGCATCGTCCCTTTGTGACGTAATTAAAAAATCTTGATTATCTGCAGAGACCTCATCTAAAAACATTGACAATCCGAGTATGGATATAATCGACGAAAAGAATATGATTAATAACGATTTCATAGAAAAAACAAATAATTCATAGGCTACAGCATATCATTTCCAATACAGAAGTCCAGCGCTCAAATCACTTAAGACTGGCTTTAGAATCAAATTTCTGTTAATATCATACGGATGAATACACAAAATCCTGCTAATAATAATTTTACTCCTATAGTCAGCACCCCTATGGGTTCACTACAGGCATATATTGATTTTGCTAACAAAATATCAGTGCTTTCAAATGACGAAGAAACCCAACTTATTCAGCAAATGAGAGATGGCGACATTGAAGCAGCACGACGACTCATTTTAGCCCATTTGCGTTTTGTCATTCATGTGGCTCGCTCTTATCAAGGCTATGGCCTTGGGTTAGGGGACTTAATTCAAGAAGGAAATGTAGGTTTAATGGAAGCAGTCAAACGCTTTAATCCAGATGCAAATGTACGCTTAGTTACTTTTGCCGTCTATTGGATCAAATCAAAAATCAACGACTTCATTCTCAAAAACTGGCGCATTGTTAAAATTGCAACCACAAAATCACACAAGAAATTGTTTTTCAACCTTAGAAGTATGAAAAGAAACTGGTTTGATGAGAACGATGTTCAATACATTTGTGACACTCTGAAAGTAACTAAAAAAGACGTCAACACAATGATTGAACGACTGTTTGCCAATGACACTCAAATTGTAGATGATTACGAAGAAGAAGCTCTTCCACAAACACTATCATTGCTTGGGGATCGAAGTTACGCCCCTGATCAGGAAGCACCTTTTGATTCAAAAACTGTAGACGCAATGCATCAGGCACTCAATGAGCTTGATGAACGTAGCGAATTAATTATACGAGCTCGCTGGTTAAATGAAAGCGCAAAAGCCACTTTAGTTGATCTTTCAAAGCAACTAGGTGTTTCACACGAGCGAGTACGTCAGTTAGAGCAAGAAGCTCTTTCTAAGCTTAAACAAAAACTTAACCGAGTATAAATCATGAAGAAATATCCGTTTACCACCAATGGTTTTAAGCAACTTAAAGATGAATTGGTCCAATTAAAAGAGAAAAGGAAAGCCGTGTCAAAAGCCATTGGTGAGGCACGTGAGCTTGGAGATTTAAAAGAAAACGCAGAATACCATGCAGCAAAAGAAGAACAACGCCTAAATGAAGAGCGCATTAACTTGCTAGAACGATACCACTCTCAAGCAGAAATCATTGACACCCTAAAACTTAAAGATGACGGCGCTGTAGTTTTTGGCTCATTTGTTGAAGTGGTTGACCTTGATAATGAAACAACCATCAGCTTTCAAATTGTTGGTGAGTACGAGGCAAATATTTCAAAAGGCCTCTTGTCCATTTCTTCACCTATTGCACGAGCAATTCTTAGAAAGGAAGAGGGCGACATTGCGCTTGTAGAAACACCTAATGGCCAAAAAGAATACGAAGTCACTAAAATTTCTCTTCATCCTTTGAACGCTTAAATCTATCAACCTAGATTCTGTTAATTGCACTCTAGCTGCTAAAAAATCATTCTATTCGCGTGAGAAATTTGATATCATCTTTTAAATCATTAGGAGATTACTTATGTCGAAACTTGAGAATACGATGAACGCTTTGACTCGATTAGGTACGGGTATTTTAGCTGCAGATGAGAGTAATAAAACAATTAGTAAACGACTTTCTAGTATAAAATTAAAATCGACAGAAGAAACACGATATGCTTACAGGCATTTATTATTATCAACACCAAATCTAAAAAAATATATCAGCGGTGTAATACTCTACGACGAAACAATAAAACAAACAGGGTTTGCAGGTCCATTAAGGGAATGTGCTATGGGATACGAAATTGGAATAAAAGTGGATTTAGGATTAGAAGATCTTCCCTTTTGTGAACAAGAAAAAATCACTAAGGGGCTTGATGATCTTGCAGAACGCTTGAAAGAATACCAAAAGCTTGGTGCTACTTTTACAAAATGGAGAAATGTATTTAGCATTAGCGATTCAACCCCTTCTCAAACTGCAGTTATTGCAAATTGTGAAGTATTGGCCCGATATGCTGCGATAGCTCAACAACATGACTTTATTCCAATTGTAGAGCCTGAAGTACTTTTAGATGGTGACCATTCTATAGAGGATTGTGCAAATGCCACTTCCAGAGTCTTGGACCAACTCTTTACAGCACTTAACACGCATAAAGTAGACCTATCGTTGATCATTTTAAAACCAAACATGATTGTACCAGGGCTTAGTTCAGGAACAGCATTTAATGCAGAAGAAGTCGCACAATGGACTCTAACTACATTCATGAATCATGTCCCTGCTGCTGTTCGATCAATCAACTTTTTATCAGGGGGCATTGGTCCTGAAAACGCAAATGCAGCTCTAAAAGCAATCAATGAGCTTGGCGGGTGGTTGCCTTGGAGGCTGAGCTTTTCTTTTGCTAGAGCGCTTCAACAACCCTGCTTAGATACATGGCTTGGTTTGGAAGAAAACGTTACTGCTGCGCAGAAAAAACTCATTAAATTTACAAAAATGAATTGTGAGTGTTTGGCAGAATTAAATACTGAAGAAGAACCCGCTTAAAACCATTAAGCCAACTTATAAGTTTTCTATTTCTGTATGGGATTTAGCAATCTTTTTAGACTTTTTCTTATTCTCTTGTCGAGAACGACCAATTGCGAGCTGATTTTCTTGAACATCTTCTGTTACACAGGTGCCAGCAGCAACGAATGCATAATCTTTTACATGTAACGGAGCAACTAACTGTACATCTGAGCCAACAAAAACATGGTTACCAATAATGGTCTTATGCTTTTTCTGACCATCGTAATTACATACGATCGTACCTGCTCCAACGTTGACGTGTCTACCAATGTCAATATCACCTAAATAACTTAGGTGTTTTGCTTTTGAATAATGACCTACATACGCTTGTTTAGTCTCTACAAACGCACCTATCTCAGCATGATCTGCTAATACGGTGCCTTCTCGACAATAAGCATAAGGACCTACCGCCGTATTTGCAGCTAAAAAAGTATGCTTTAGGTAACTATACGGATGTACTATAGAAGCATCTCCTAGTTGAGCACTCTCAAGTATGCATCCAGTTCTGAGCGTACAGTAACTACCAATTTGTGATGGTCCATGAATACGTACATCCCGCTCAATGACAGTATCTCGACCAATTTCAACTTCTCCAGTACAAACAAATCGATCTGGATCCTCTATCTTTACACCTGCAGCTAAAAAGGCTTCCGCTCTTCTCTTAAAATAATGCTTTTCCAACTTCACCAGTTGGCTCATGGTATTTACTCCCGCTATACAGGCATCATCTGTCAATTTTAGCGCTTTTACCGAGCTTTTCTCAGCAACAGCACACTTGACTATATCTGTAAGTAAAAACTCCCCTTGAACATTTTTATTATCAATTTTATTTAACCAAGATTTTAGTCGATCTACTGGAGCGGATAAAATACCTGTAAATACTTCATTTATAGATTGCTGCTCCTCCGAAAGATCCATCTGTTCAATGATCTGCTGTACTTCTCCGGATTCAGTTCGGATTACACGCCCGTAACCTGTAGGGTCTTTTGCTTCAGCACTTAATAATTTTACGTCACTATCTAATTTGGAAAGTGAATTTAAATGATCACTTTCTATAAGAGGCATATCAACATAAATTACTAAAGCATGGCCATCTAAAATATTCTCAAGTGCACATCTTAATGCGTCACCAGTGCCACAAATTTTCTCCTGTTTTATCCACAATACTTCTGGATATGGTATTAATGGAGCGAGCTCCGTTTGATTCCTATCGTTATGAACCACATGAATGAACTTGGGCTGACATGTTCTTGCTAAATCATAAGCCCATTTAATCAATGGTTTTCCGGCAAAGACTTGAGCTGCCTTAGATTTTTGACTTCTCATACGAGAACCATAACCTGCAGCTAGAATAATGACATGCTCCATCACTTACTGCTTCCTGCTTTTTAAAAGCTCTCTTAAAATTGCTAGTTTGGATGTTGATGCTTTAATGTCTGATAGCGCTGCAGAATAGTCGATATGACCCGATTGTTTAAGAATCTCTTGGGCCTTCGATATCACTGCGAGCTCTTTTTCCATATCAATTTCAGAACTTAAAATTGCTGTATCCAACACTGCAATAACACCTTTTGGAGAAGCCTCCAACAGCCCCCCTTCAACAAAAAGACCTTGTCTTTTTGTATTACCAACTTCATCGTAGTAAATATGGCCTGTCTCTATACGCGTCAAAAAATGCGAATGTCCTGGTCGGATTTCAAACGCACCCTCACTACCCGTAGCAAACACAGCATCTACTTTTCCTTTATAAATCGATCGCTCAGTTGAAACAATCGTTAAGTCCATACTCATTAGCCTAACTGCTCTGCTTTCTTAAATACCTCATCGATACCTCCAACCATGTAGAATGCTTGTTCTGGAATATCATCACATTCTCCTGAGATAATCGCTTTAAAACCTCTTATTGTGTCAGCAAGCGAAACATATTTACCTGGAGTACCAGTAAATACTTCTGCTACATAGAAAGGTTGTGAGAAGAATCTTTGAATTTTTCTGGATCGATACACTGTTTGTCGATCTTCCTCTGAAAGCTCATCCATACCAAGAATTGCAATGATGTCTTTTAACTCTTTTTCTCTTTGCAGAATTCTTTGTACTTCTCTAGCAACATCATAGTGTTCTTGACCTACAACCATAGGATCAAGTTGTCGACTAGTCGAATCGAGCGGATCGATAGCAGGATAAATACCTTTTGCAGCAATCTGCCTTGATAAAACCACTGTAGCATCTAAGTGAGCAAATGTTGTTGCAGGAGATGGATCGGTCAAATCATCTGCAGGTACATAGATAGCCTGTACTGATGTGATTGAGCCCGACTTTGTAGAAGTAATTCGTTCTTGTAAAGCACCCATTTCTTCAGCAAGTGTTGGCTGATAACCAACAGCTGAGGGCATACGTCCTAAAAGAGCGGATACTTCAACTCCAGCTAATGTATAACGATAAATATTATCCACAAAAAACAATACGTCTTTTCCTTCATCCCTAAAGCTTTCAGCAATAGTAAGACCAGTACTTGCAACACGTAATCGGTTACCTGGTGGCTCGTTCATCTGTCCATACACCAAGGCTACTTTATCGAGAACATTAGAATCTTTCATTTCGTGGTAAAAATCATTCCCCTCACGTGTTCTTTCACCAACACCTGCAAAAACGGAGTAACCACTGTGCTCAATCGCAATATTTCTAATCAGCTCCAACATGTTAACGGTCTTACCAACACCCGCTCCTCCAAACAAGCCAACTTTACCACCTTTCGCAAAAGGACATAAAAGATCGATCACTTTGATCCCTGTTTCAAGTAGATCTTGACTCACAGCAAGGTCTGTGAATTTAGGGGCAGGTCGATGAATTGGTAAGTACTGATCGCTTTTAATAGGACCTGCTTTATCGACAGGGTGACCTAGCACATCCACGATTCTACCAAGCATGGGTTTTCCAACAGGCACCTCAATCATTTTTTCTGTATCGATTACTTTTAAGCCTCTTTTCAATCCTTCGGTAGGGCCCATTGCGATGGTTCTAACAACAGAATCACCAAGTTGTTGTTGTACCTCTAGGGTTAAATCTTCGCCTTCCACTTTTAAGGCACTATTCACTTTTGGCGTATGGCCCACTTCAAATTTTACATCGACCACTGGCCCAATAGTTGCTTCTACATAACCCTTAATTGCCATGTTATCTCCTAGTTTTTTAATTAAACCGCGTCAGCTCCAGCAATGATCTCAGACAACTCTGTAGTAATTACAGCTTGTCTCGCCTTGTTGTAAGCTAAATTTAATTCCTCAATCAATGATTGAGCATTCTCTGTTGCACTTTTCATCGCAACCATTCTTGCAGATTGCTCACAAGCAATGTTTTCTAATAACGCTCCATAAACAACTGCATTTAAATATCGTTTTGCTACTTCACCCATCAGTGTTTCACAGTCAGGCTCATAAATATAATCCCAAAGCACTTTTGAGGGTTCATCTGGTACAATTGGTAAAATCCTCTCAACTACAGGCTTTTGAGTCATCACATTTACAAATTCATTAAATACCAGATACACTTCTGATATTTCGTTGTTCAAATATAAATCAACGACCTTTGACATTAAAGTGACAACTTCTTGACTATCAGGCTCATCGCCTAGAAATCGTTTAAAACCAATAATCTCACCGCCAAAACGCTTAAATAGCTGTAAAGCTTTGTTGCCCATAATACATAACTTCTTGGCATTGTTTTGTTTCATATGCTCTAAAAGGCTTTTGAAAAGCTGTGTATTTAATGATCCACATAATCCTCTGTCACTTGAAATTATAAAGTATAATGGCTCCTTCTTACCCTTTCTTTCCTCGAAAAAAGGGTGAGTGATCTCCGGATTACCGCCAGCGATGTCAGAGACTAATCGACGCATTGTTTGCGCATAAGGTAGCGCTTGTTGCATAGATTTTTTCGTCCTTGCCATCTTACTTGCAGCCACAAGCTCCATTGCAGACGTAATTTTCTTTGTCTTCTCTGTACTTTTTATGACTGATTTAATCGAGGATAGGTTTGACATAATCGTTAAATTGCATACCCTTTCTTAAAGTCTTGCACAGCTATTTCAAATTGCTCTTTAAACTCATCATTGAGCTTTGGCTCTTTATCAATTTTCTTCAGCCACTGGCTTTGAGTTTGATGAAGGTATGAAATAAAATCTGATTCAAAATCCACAACTTTCTCAACAGGCACTTCATCCACGTATCCTTCAGATACAAGGAAAAGGATACAAGCTGTTTCAGCAACTCTATAAGGTTTAAATTGCTTTTGCTTCAACATTTCAGTAATACGCTGACCTCGTTCAAGCTGTTGTTTTGTAGCGTCATCTAAGTCAGATGCAAATTGAGCAAAAGCCTCTAACTCATAGAACTGCGCAAGAGACAATCGAACATTACCTCCTAATTTTTTAATAATTTGGGTCTGCGCAGCTCCACCAACCCTAGATACGGATAAACCTGCATTTATAGCTGGTCTTTTGTTCGAATTAAACATATCAGTGTCAAGGTAAATCTGTCCATCAGTAATTGAAATCACATTGGTCGGTACAAATGCTGAAACGTCACCTGCTTGGGTCTCAATGATTGGTAAAGCTGTCAATGAACCAGTTTTATCTTTCACCTTACCTTTTGTCATATTCTGTACATAGTCGACATTTACGCGTGCTGAACGCTCAAGCAAACGAGAATGCAAGTAAAAAATATCTCCAGGAAATGCTTCTCGGCCTGGAGGGCGACGCAATAAAAGGCTGATTTGACGATAAGCAACAGCGTGCTTTGACAGATCATCGTAAACGATCAATGCATCCTCACCTTGATCCATAAAATATTCACCAATAGCGCATCCAGCGTAGGGCGCAATATATTGCATTGCTGCAGATTCAGAGGCGTTTGCTGCAATGATGATTGTATTTTTAAGTGCATCGTGCTCTTCAAGTTTATGTACAATATTGGCAATTGATGAGGCTTTCTGACCAATGGCTACATAAATACATTTCACACCCGAATCTTTCTGATTGATAATGGTATCGATGGCGATGGCTGTTTTACCAGTTTGACGGTCCCCAATAATTAGCTCTCTTTGGCCTCTACCAATTGGAATCATTACATCAATAGGCTTAATACCTGTTTGAAGAGGCTGACTGACCGACTGACGTTCAATCACTCCTGGAGCAACACGCTCAATGGGCATGTATTGTTTACATTTGTGATCACCTTTACCATCTACAGGTCGTCCTAACGCATCAACAACTCGCCCTAGTAGACCTTCTCCGACAGGCGTTTCTAAGACTTTTCCTGTACATTTAACTGTATCGCCTTCCTTCACTGAAGAATAATCTCCAAGCACCACAGCTGCCACAGAATCTTTTTCAAGGTTCAAAGCAATGGCTGTTACATCATTTGGTAGTGATAACATTTCTCCATTCATGGCATCTTGCAAACCAAAAATATTTACAACCCCATCTTTGACACTCAAGACATGACCAATGGTCTGCACTTTTTCAGAGAGATCTATTCCATCAATCCTTTCTTTTATTAAATTACTAATTTCTGTTGCATTTATTGCCATTATTCAACCCCTAATGATTGTTTAACTTTGTCTAATCGCCCTAGAAGTGAGCCATCTAACTGTTGACCATTCACTTCGAGAACAAGTCCACCGACCATATTTGGCTCGATGTTCCACTGAATCTCAACTTTTGAAACACCGTACTGCTTCTTTATCCAAGCCTCTACCGATTGAGACACCTCTTTTGAAGGTGTAGCTGGAACCTGCACATCAGCATACGCTGTGTTGAGAGATGTTGACAACAGCTCTTTCAAAACAGCTTTGATTTCGCTAACTACAGCCAACCGCTTATTTTCCATCAATATTGTAACCAAAGACCAAAATGACTTAAAACCATCATATTGAATGGCCGCTTTGAATACCTTTAGCCGTTGTTGATCTGTGATACGAGGATCACTATTCATAACTTGTATCGCAGGTAGAGACATCAACTCCATAAAGTCATCAAGCGCTTTAAACCATTTTTGTTGGCTGGCACTTGTTTTAATAAGCATTGCTAACGCAGCTGCATAAGGTCTGGCTTGACTGCGTATCACGCCATCTCCTCCTCAATCGATTTTCGAATCATAGAATCACTGATTTTGGTGTTAACATGTTTAACAAGTACTTTATTTACGATTTGCATTGAATACTCAGATATCTCCTTCATGAGCGCTTCTTTAGCAATGTTCTTTTGAACCTCTATCTCAAACGTTGCCTCCTCTATCATCTGCTCAGCCCGTTTCGTGGCATTTTGTTTTGCATCATCGATAATATTTCCAGCATTCAACCGCGCTTTATCAAGCATCACTTTTGCTTCCTGTTTACACTGCTTTATAATTTTTTCGACCTCTTCGTCAGCCTGCTTTAGCTTATAAGCTGCACGCTCAGCATCAGCCAGACCTTTAGAAATCTTATCAGCTCGTTCATTCAGAGCCTCTTCAAACTGAGGCCAAGCATATTTCATGATAGCAACGACGAGCGCCAAGAACACAAATACCTGAATGAATAAAGTGACATTAATATTCATTAATTAACCTGAATTAATGCAGTGATCGCAGAAACAAACGGATTATTGAATGTAAATAACAATGCAACGGCTACTGCTATCATTGATATTGCATCAAGCAAACCAGCAACAATAAACATCTTAACCTGCAACATTGGAGCAAGCTCTGGTTGTCTTGCAACAGCATCTAAGAAGCGTCCTCCTAAAAGCGCAAAGCCTATAGCTGTGCCGAACGCTGCTGACCCCACAAGTACACAAACAGCAATTGCTGTAATACTGTAGATCTGAGCTGCGACCTGAATATGTGAAATGTCTACCATTTTTTCTCTCCTTTAAAGTTAAATCAATGTGTTTCTTTTGCCATACTGATGTATACAATTGTTAATATCATAAAAACAAAAGCCTGCAATGTGATGACAAGAATATGGAAAATCAGCCAAATAGACTGGGGAACAATCATTGCATACCATGGTAAAGTCGCAATCAAAATAAATATAAGCTCCCCCGCGTAAAGATTTCCAAACAACCGTAAAGACAGTGATATGGGTTTCGCCAACTCCTCAATAATCACTAGAAAAAAATTGATGGGAATTGTGATGATAAACTGTGGAGGGAACGGGTGGCTAAAAATGTGTTTAACGTAACCAAGAAAGCCCTTGTAGTAAATATTAGTGCCTATCAAGATAAAAAATACAGTTAATGACAACGCAAAGGTCATATTCATGTCTGTTGTAGGCACGACGCGGACATAATTGACACCAAAAAGATGTAGAATCTGAGGTATTAAATCAACCGGAATCAAATCCATGAAATTCATTAAGAAAACCCATGTAAAAATGACTAGTGCCAGCGCACCAGCAAAACGATCTTCGTGGCCAAAAGTATCTTTAATTTGTGTATTGACGAAATCAAATAATAGCTCTGCAAAACTTTGCAGCCTAGAGGGCACTCCAGATGTTATTCTTGCCGCACAATACAAATAGACTCCCACAACAATCAGTCCCATTAACACTGAAAATAAAAGCGTATCCACATTGAGTGTCCAGAAATCTCCCTGTCCAAGAGATACCTGCCAATTTTCAAGATGATGTAAAATGTATTCTTTACTTGTTAGTACTTTAGCCATACAAAATTATGAATAATTAATATAAATTGTCCTATGATCAACCCTAAAATTAGTGGAAAACCATCAGCAACATGAATCAATATATACAGCATAAGGGCAAACAAGCACCATTTGCAACCCTCTGCACAACATAATCGGTAAAAAATTTGTGCATTTTCTGCACTCTTTTTAGGGAAGGCAATTTTTCGCACTACAATGTCCAATATCAATGGACAGAATAAGCCAAGCGCAGCACTAAAACCCCCACCTTCAACGAAGATACATACAAGCGCAACCACAACAAAAACAACATATAGCCATCTTGAGGGCTTTAGATCTAAATGCTTAGACGCAAACGGCATCTGCAACTCCTAAACAGTAAAGTTGTATGTAACGCCTTAGACTACTAAGAAGCGCCAAATCTTCTGCATTGCTTGATTGCGCAATTAATGCCTCACACCTGCCAAGTACCTGTGAAGCAGAGGGGCGAACCCGGCCTCGAAAATCTTTAACACCAAACCGAACAGAGAGAACATCTTCTAATAGACTGACATCATGCTGATTACCCAACAGGTCCGCATGATGGCGCCAGATGTATCGAAACATCATTTTTTGTAAACGAGGGGGCTGATCTTTAACGATTTCCTCCCAACGTTCAATTTCTTTCTTGAACATTTGGATTCCTTTTTGTTCACTTGGACTAAAGGGGCCATGTGCATATAAACCTGCATCCACATCTAAATTTTGCACCATGCTGTACATATGAGTTGTTAAGCTTCGACTGTACGCATCTACAGAGGATTGATTGGATTCAAGCCAGTTTTTATTTTTTTCAACTATAGAGTTATCAGCCATACTCTCATTTAAGGCAATGACAACTCGAGTATCACCGGCTCTTTTCTTTACCATGGTTTTTTTTACATCGTCTATCGACTCAAACTCAATCAAATCCATCCTGACCCAGAAACTCGTGTTTTTGTACACAACATGGTCTCCAAGCTTCCAAACAACAGAACCAAATCTCTTTTGCATATCGAATCTCGGATCCAACATCACATGGAGCTTCTCAGGAAAATATCTCTGGCTTAATGCAGATAACCCTTCTTTCCAGGTTTCAGACTGTGAGAATAATTTTCTCCCAAGCTCAACACAGACACTCACATCAACTAAGGCATCGTGTGCTTGACCGGTTGCTAAATTATTTGCCTCATTAATGTGCTCAAGTTTAAAGGAGGGCGCACCATTACTTTTTTTTGGCCATTTGATCACGGTGCTATTATAAAAATAAAATAATAAAACCATAGGGAACAAATCAAAACGCTGACATCCATTTCTAAATCCGTGGGAATACGGGTCCAAGAAATTTCTGTAAAAGGTAAAACGCAAGACCTCATCATCATAACCCAATGTGTTATATCCACCATTATATGTATTTGGCGTATTCACTTGATCATGAATAATCTCTGCGCCTTTTGCCTCGTTATACGATGACCCATCATAATCAACAGGGATTCGATGGACCAGCATAGCCTCTGGACTCAATATTCGATCATGCGTTAATTGAACATAAAACATTGTACGATCAACCTCACACCATTGATCATCAACTCGAATGGAAGCATATTGCATGATCTGTCCAAATACTGGATTTAAATCAGATGACTCTACATCATAAAACAACCAAGAATGTGACACGTGATTTAGTCCTTTAGATAGTTACCGTGATTTCAAGTTCAAAACAAACCTAATGAAGATTTCACTTTATTTAATGTCTCGTCTGCTAAACTAGAAGCCTTAACGTGCATCTTTGAAAGCAGAACATCAATGGAACGAGGATCATTTAAGTATGTCTGCATTTTTTCTGTTATTGGAGATACATAGTTTACAACAACATCTGCCAAATCAGATTTAAATGCCCCATACCCTTTACCTGCGTATTTGTCTTCTATTTCAGACACATCCAAACCCGCAACAGATGCATAAATCTCTATAAGATTTGTGATGCCTGGGCGCATTGGGTCAGACAATACTACACCCTCAGAATCAGTCACTGCCTTTTTAATTTTCTTTACAATGACATCCTTACTATCCATGACCGAAATGTAGCTGCCTACATTTTTGTCAGATTTAGACATCTTTTTTGTTGGATCCTGTAATGACATAATACGACTCCCTTGATCAGCAATCATGGGTTCTGGCACAACAAACACATCACCAAATTTATGATTAAAACGCTTTGCTAATAAACGGGCCAATTCTAAATGCTGCTTTTGATCAGCACCAACTGGCACTGTATCTGCACGATATAGCAAAATATCTGCAGCCATTAGTACAGGGTAAGCATATAGTCCAAAATAAATCTGATCTTTATTATTTGATTTATCTTTGTATTGCGTCATTCGACTTAATTCGCCCATGGCAGTTTGGCAATTTAAAATCCACGCAAGCTCACAATGTTGTGGTAATGCAGATTGAACAGTTATAAGACTTTTTTCAGTGTCAACGCCTGCGGCCAAGAAAAAAGCCACGAGCTCTCTTACACGCTGCTTCAACTCTGAGGGGTCTTGCTCTAATGTGATCGCGTGCAAATCTGCAACAAAAAAAAGACACTGGTAACTATCTTGTAGCTCTTTCCAGTAATGCACTGTTCCCAATAAATGACCTAGTGTTGGATGTCCTGTTGGCTGTAAACCACTTACAATTCGCTTCATGATTCTATTGTGCCTGAGGACGAAGATACTCTCAAGGCAAGAGTTTTTGGGATTCTCCTTGCAAATCTCTATTGTAATGCTTTTAATAGGGTTATGAGTAAACGCCTTATTGCCTCTCTTTTCATTAGTATTGTATTCATCTGTGGGTATATAGCGTTCGCTTATAAGAGCCCCAACTTAAAAGCATTAGAAAACGTGCAACATGTAATTGCACAACGGCTTGAAAAATCACCCCCAACCCCCCTTCATCTTTCATACACAACCGTCAAATCATCAACGCAACTAACGCCCTCAACCCCATTCAAAGGAAAAATTAAAGAAATCTTTGTTCACGAAGGTCAAATGATTGAAAAAGATGACCCCTTATTTATGATGGATCATCAAAATATCAATGCCGCTATGTTAGATTTAGAGAAACAATTAAAGAAAGAAAAAGCTAAACATCGAGAACTTCAGATTAAACAACATCGTACCGAAGAGCTCATTCAACTAGAAACAAAAAATGTTGAGCGCTTAACAGACGCTTTAAAACGTGCAAAAAATATTAATAACGCAACTGACGCTAAGCGATATCAAAAGGCCTTAAACATTGCTCAATCAAAACGACAACAACATATTGACCATCTTCGAGCATCCAGTTCAGTAGTCTTTTTTCAAAAAAAACACATCGATGATTTACTTGTAAAGAAAATTCAAATCCATGAAAAAACAACTATTAACCTGGTCAAAGCCCCAATTGCTGGTACCGCTAAGAATGTGCGTCTCAATACTTACATTACATACCCAAAAGATACTCCAATTTGTCAGATCATACCCAAACACGACCTCACACTACAGTTCAAAATTCCCGAGCATTTAAAGAAAGAAATTAATGAGTTCCCAAATTATTTCTTTATAGTATTCAATCGCCATCAACTCCCCCTTAATGCTTTTGACCATTACCACAATAAGAATGAAGAGACCTTAGCGCTGCATTTAAACCATGGCGATTTTCCTGACATAAATTTAAGTGATGACGTCACTATTCAAATATTTAAATACCAAGAAAAAATATTGTATCGGATTCCTAAAACAGCCATGCATGATAATGATACAATTTATAAGATTGTAGACAATGCGTTAGAGCCTATTACCGTACATTATGAAGCAGACGATCCATCCGATGCATTAAGTGCCTTTGTAAGTTCAGAGTATCTTACTGATGGCGATGTGGTTGTGGTATCCAAAATGGATCACCCCCAAAGAAACCAGCACGTTCAAATCAACTAACCCAGCTAAAAACCACTTAAATTAATTGACTTTTTCGCGCAAAAAACCAATAATACAATAAAACAAGGATAATATATGTATAAGAAGATATTTCTCTCTATGGTAATTTTGTGCTCAATTGCTCATGCGCAAACTGATCATAGCCAAGACGCATTTTTTGACACAATGACAATTGAAGCAAAAGAAAGTCAAACTGCCATTTTGAAAGAACGCGCATTAATAAAGAGCATTGAGGTTACTACTACTGATGCAAAAGAATTAGACTGGATCGAAGATATCGCAACGAAATACCGAGCTAAATCTTGTAAAATCTATAACCAAAGCTGTAAAAAAGAGTTACTTGAAAAAGTGAATGTTGTGCCAACAAGTATAGCCTTAGCACAAGCCGGCATTGAAAGTGGCTATGGAAAGTCTAGATTTGCAAGGGAAGGGAACTCATATTTCGGTCAATGGTGTTTTACAACAGGATGTGGATTAAGACCAATTAACCCCAATCTCAGCAAACCTTTCTTTGCAGTGAAATCATACCCAACTAAAAAAGACTCCATTGATGATTACATGTTAAATCTAAATCGTCATAACGCATACAAAGCATTCAGAGCCCAAAGAAACTTATACCTACAAGATAAAGCATCGATCAATACTATCCCCCCAACTTTAAAATCATATTCAAGACAAGGGGGTCGGTATGTGAAAAAAGTTCAGTACATGATTCGACACTACGATCTAAAAAGATATGACTAATCAAAGGGTTTCATGTTACCGTTAAGACATGAGCTTATTTGTGCCTTATCTTGAATTAATGCGTCTAAAAACTCCTATTGGGTTTTGGTTACTATGGTGGCCAACCTCATGGGCTTTATGGGTTGCAACAAAAGGCACACAACTTAAACTGTGGTGCATCTTCATTGTTGGCACCTGGATCATGCGCTCTGCAGGGTGTGTGATCAATGATTGGTTTGACAAAGACATTGACCCTTTCGTTGAACGAACGAAACAAAGACCTTTAGCCAAAGGGACGTTAAAGAGTCCGCAAGCACTTAATTTGTTTGGAATGCTAATGTTAGGCGCCTTTTTTTTATGTTTAATGTTACCAATGCCTGCACGATTATTGTGTGTAGTCGGTGCGATAATGACAGGGCTTTACCCTCTAGCTAAACGTTTTACTCACTGTCCGCAAATAATGCTAGGTTGTACATTCGCAATGAGCATCCCGATCGTTTTTGCAGCAACTGAGCAACTCCAAGCCATCAACATATGGCTTCCTATCTACTTTGCAGCCGTATTATGGCCGTTGGCATATGATTCAATTTATGCATTAGAAGATTTTAAAGACGATAAAAAACTGAACATCCACTCTAGCCCTCAGTGGCTTGAGGCGTACACCATGCATTTTATTATTTTATCCGAAACGTTAACCTTCTCGATGTTAGCAATACTTGGGATCCAACAACAGCTTTCATGGCCATTTTGGATGGTTCTGGGAGGCATTATGTCATCTTTTATAGTCATGCTTTTTATACTTATACCTAGACAATATTTTATTTCTTTATTCAAAGTCCATCATTGGTTTGGCTGCCTAATCTTTTTAGGCTTAATCATTAGTAGCTAAATGATTGATCATTGCATAGACACCACATATAATGAAGCACATGTTTTCAAAGATTACTCTAGCCTCTAGGAAAAGCAACTTGGCACTGTGTCAAACAAACCAAGTAATACAACAGCTAACAGCCATTAATCAAAATATCGCAATCAACATTAACAAAATTGATACACCGACACCTTCTACTTTTGATGCAATGGGACTTAAAGGCGTTTTTACAAAAGCAATTGATCATGCTGTATTGAACTCTAATGCAGACGCAGCTGTTCATTCAGGAAAAGATTTACCCTCAGTACTCGACGACAATATATGCATCGCAGCTGTTCTAAAGAGAGAGGAATGCAATGATGTCTTTCTTTCATCAAAGTACCAACATTTAGCAGATTGCCCTAAAGGTAGTACTATTGGCACAAGCAGTCTAAGACGCATAATGTTTTTACAACAATCATATCCACATTTAAATGTTGAAATGTTAAGAGGGAATATTGATACCCGAATCAATGCATTAAACCGCTTTGATGGCATCATTCTTGCAGCAGCAGGAATCAAGCGACTTCAACTAACCCAACACATCAAAGAATACCTTGATCATGATACGTTTATCCCTGCGGCGAGCCAGGGAGCAATCATAGTAACATGCAAAAAGAACAACCCGTCTCTTATCCATTTCATCGAAAAGATTAATGATTCTCAGACTCGTTTATGTGTGGAAACTGAAAGGGCCATTTGTGCTGGTCTTTCTCTTGATTGCCATGCTCCAATAGGAGTTTATGCTTCTATTGAAAACAACTCGATAATTCAAGTGCGTATCAGCCTACTATGGGAAAATAGATTCATTCAAATGAAGCAATCCGGGCAAGTGGACCAACAAGATGTTTTAATCTCAGAAATTGTCAATAAGATTGATCGGGAGCGTGGTGTACAATCATGAGAACTTTAATGATTGCTCCTTCTTGGCTTGGAGATGCAATAGTCAGTCACACGCTGATTCAAAAGATCCAATTACAACATAATTCAACGGTAGACGTGGTATGTCGCTCATATCTCAAACCCATTTACGCAATGATGAGCGGCGTTAAAAATATTTACCCTACAAATGACTCCACAGGTCATTTAAACCTTAAAGAAAAAAGACAATTAGCAAACACATTAAAAGGAAAATACGATCAAGCCTTTATTTTACCTCATAACATCAAAAGCGCTCTTATTCCATGGCTTGCAAAAATCCCTAACCGCATTGGATGGAGAGGTGAGTGCCGGTTTGGTTTAATCAATCACGCCCAAAAGAAAAGACATATAGGCAATCAAACCATCGTAGAATACGCAAACTTACTTAGGATCAATGGAAAGGTTGATGAATTTGAAAATTGTTTAAAACCCCATCTTGTGTTACCAAAATACAAAATGCCTTCTGAACTTATAAACACATCCTATATTATTTTTGCTCCCGGTGCGTCATTTGGAGCATCTAAATGTTGGCCAGTAGAATCCTTTAAAACGCTTGGTATGTTACTCATTCGTAAGGGGTTTAAAATTGTTCTACTTGGGAGCAAAAATGACCAAACGATTGCAAAAAAAATTAATTTGCCAACAAAAGACTGTATTAACTTAACTGGTGTCATCGATTTAGTGACCGCAACCGGCATTCTAAATCAGTCAAAATTACTCGTTTCAAATGATGCAGGGTTGATGCATGTTGCAGCAGCACTTGATAAACCCATTGTTGCAATGTTTGGACCAACAGCATTAGACAAAGCACCTCCATTATCAACTAACGCCACCATTCTTTCTTTAAATCTGAGTTGTCAGCCGTGTCAACAAAAGACTTGTCCTTTAACCTACAGGCGGTGTCTTGATGAACTGCATCCCAATACCGTATTTGACCATGTTATGAGAAGACTTGAATGCGTATCCTGATAATCAAAACCTCCTCGCTAGGCGATATAGTGCACTGTTTCCAAGGAATGCTTGAATGTCACTTGCATCGACCAGAAATTATATTTGACTGGGTCGTTGAAAAGCCATTTGCTGAATTACCACAACTTTTACCAAACGTAAAAAAAATCATCACAACGGACGTTCGTCAATGGCGAAAAAAACCATTTCAGGCTACGACGCGAAAGGCTTTTAAATCCTCTCTTCGCGAGCTAAGAGAACACTCGTACGATCTCACGATTGATGCACAGGGACTAATTAGAACTGCTTTCCTAGGCTATTTATCAAGACCTAACATCTTCTACGGTCACGGCAAAAAGACCATGTTACATGATGCTTATCGCATGAAAGAATCACCTGGACGGTACTTCTATCATCATGTTGTTAATGTACCAGAAAGACACTTACCGTCACAATTTCGAAAATTCATTGGCAGCATATTACAATACCCGTTTGATCTTAATAAAAGCTACTTTTTAACACCATCTAAACGATACAAAGACTCTAAAACTATTTTACTCTTTCCAAATACTTCCTGTGTCAAAAAGACGTGGGGGCGTTGGAATGAACTCACAAAAGAACTCAATCTCAAAGGCTTTAAAGTATGCGTTATTAATGGTTCAGAAAAAGAATATCTAAACAATCAGAAGAAAATTCCAGAAGCACGTAATTTACCACCCACATCAATCATGGATGTTAAACAATTGATTGAGGCATCAAAGTTATGCATTGGTGTTGACACAGGCCTAACTCATTTGGCATGCATATTAAAACATCCATGCGTTAGTTTATATCGTGAAAACGTTAATACACCAGACGTTGGAGCGATCTATCATGAAAATAATAAGATCATCCATCAAGATTTAGCGTCTCTTGAGGTAGGTAGGGTATATGATGCTGTGTTGCCACTGTTGGATTCAGTTAAATAAAGTGGGCCTTGTCGGCCACACCCTACACTGGCAAATGTGCTCAGTACAATTAAACTAAACGCGCAAATCTTTAATGATGGACTTAAGCGTGTCGTCACTTACAGCTCCTGGAACAAATACTGCAGTTTTTGGATTGCCGTTACTAAATATTAATGACGGTGTACCTTGTAACTTCAACTGAGTAGCCAACTTGAAATTGCCATCAATTTCTGTCTGAAATTTATTCATGTCCTGCTTTGCTTGTTTTAAGTCAACGCCTGCTTTTTCGGCAATCGCATCAATTTGCTTGTCTGAAGAAATGTTATCAGCTTTTAAAAGAGCTTCATATACTGCTTCAAACTTTCCTTGTTTATTAGCCGCCAAGGCCATTTGACTAGAATATAAGGATGTTTTTCCTCGAATTGGTAAGTGCTTTACAATGACTCTTAGCTGACCAGACTGTGCAAGAGCCGCTAAACGTGGGCCGACAATCTTACAATGAGCACAATCATAATCCATAAACTCTACTACTGTAACAGGTGCATTCGGGCTACCAAAGCTTGGAGAGTTCGACTTAAATAGTTGGTCGTAATGCTTGATTACAGCATCTTTTGAATATCTTTCTTGTTTTGCCATTTCTTGATTACGATATTTAATAAGGGCCTGATATACTGCTTGAGGATGACTATCTAAATAATTCTTAATTACTTCCTCAACTTGCGCTCTTGTTGAAACCGCTTCCTCATCTTCATGATGAGCGCTTAAATTTTCAGGAGCTGCGTTTACAAGAGACACGGCCATTAAACATATTAAAGAGAAAATCATTTTAAACATCTTAGACTCCGGTTTATCTTTAATAGTATGCCATGCTCGTTACTAAACTCAACTGCTAATCAATTTTTTATTGGTCTAAATCTTTTTTGAAACTACGATATAAGAGAAAGGTACTCAAGGCAAAAACCATCAAGAATGCCAAGACGTATGGGGCAATAGACTTTCTCTCAATGACAGAGGGGTCCGATGCATAGACTAAGTAATGAACTAGATCCAATACTTTAGTGTTAAAATCATGAGCAGGTATTGTTCCAGCTTTTTCTAAACGAAGGGCTCGAAACAATCTAGGCCTTTCTTTTTCGATGCTCTCAAGAGACATTGTCAAAACTTGGTCTCCTTGCAGAGCAGGGTAAGGATTCGGCATACGAGTATTTTTTTCGACAAGATTTTGATAGCCATCACCCTCTTTGTAATAGCCTTTTAAATAACCATATACCCAATCGGATCCTCTAGTAATTGCTACAAGTGATAGATCTGGTGGAGGATGACCCATCCAAGCCCCAGCAGGCCAGGTGGGCGCCATACCGTATTTAACTCCAGCTTCATTGGATATCTTGTCATACCTTAAATACGCCATACTATGGCAACTTTGACATTTTGCAGCAAAAAACACTGCTCCTCTAAATACACTTTCTTGATTTGACGGATCAACAGAGATATGAGGTAACTCGACAAGGGGCTGCTCTGCACAAGCCAAGGCTGAAAAAAAAATTAAAATCGCGGTGGGTAAGTACATTTTTCAAACTTCGTGTATAGGGGCATGAATAAAAAATAACTAAAATATAAAACGGTAAATACTCTAGCCGCGATGACTCCCGCAACGCTTGTTTTCACTAGACCCAAATAGCCTAACCCAATAATACTCACAATCAGAAGAACAAAAAACACTTTTGACCACCGTCCCTTATACTTCATTGATTTAACTGGACTTTTATCCAACCATGGCAGGAAAAACAGAATAAAAATTGCGGCAACCATTGCAACCACACCAAAAAGCTTATCAGGCACAGCTCTTAAAATTGCATAATAGGGTGATAAATACCATACAGGGTGGATTTGAGCAGGAGTTACCAGCGCATTTGCAGGCTCTTGATTAATATGCTCAAGAAAAATGCCGTTCAATGTAGGAAAATAGAAAATCACTGTAAAATAAATCAAAAGAAAGACCACTGCCGCATGCAGATCCTTAATCACATAGAATGGATAAAATGGCTTGATCGATTTTTGTTTCTTTTTACTTGGCTTCTTATGAGGATTGACATCAATACCCTCTGGATTATTTGACCCAACAACATGTAGACAAATAATATGAATGCCTATAAGTGCTATTATAATCAAAGGCAATAAAACTACATGAAATGCATAAAACCGTGATAATACGACGCCTGACACCGCATAATCCCCTTGGATCCAAACGGCTAAAGAATCACCAATAAAAGGAATGACAGTGACAAAAGAGATAATGACTTTTGTTGCCCAAAATGACATTTGCCCCCATGGCAATACATAGCCTGTGTACGCAATGGCCATTAACAAAATAAGAATCACTACACCCGTCATCCATAAGAGCTCCCGAGGCTTCTGATAAGAACCATAGAGTAATGATTTAAAAACATGAAAATAAATGATAATAAAAAAAGAAGATGCTCCCACAACATGCATGTATCGGATTAACCAACCATAATTGACATCTCTCATGATCGCTTCTACTGATGAAAAAGCTTGTTCCGCAGTTGGAATGTAATACATCATCAAAAATATACCAGTCAAAATTTGAATGAATAATACCAAAAAAGCCAACGCTCCCATTGCATATAGCAAATTCAGTGAGCGATGCACATAAAACTCTTTTATATTTTTTTTGAAAAAAGAGGAAATAGGCAATCGTTGGTTCACCCATTTCGATACTTTGTTCATTTTAAGCAGAACCCTCAGAACCAATAATCAGCGTATCCTCATTTACAAAATGGTACGGAGGTATGAGTAAGTTGGTGGGTGCGGGAACTCCTTTGTAAACCCTGCCTGATAAATCAAACTTTGACCCATGGCATGCACAGAAAAACCCTCCCTCCCATGCATTATCAACTGAGCTCTTCTTAGGCTTATATGTGGGTGAACATCCCAGATGCGTACAAACAGCAACTACCACTAAAATGTCTTTGCGTTTTGATCGATATGGATTCATCGCAAATGTTGGTTGCTCCGAATTGACAGATGATGGATCACTTAACATCTTCGTATATGTTTCTAATTGATACACTTGATCGTCTGTTCGCTTGATAATATAAATTGGCATACCACGCCACAGCACTTTCTTTACTTCATTTGGTTGAAGATCTTCCAACCCAACCGTAATCGGTTTTGAGGCATCCTCAACCTTGCGACTTGGTTGCATCGAACTAAAAAATGGCCATAAGCCAAAAACGACGCCAAAAGCACTTAGGCTCTTAACACAGGTTATTAAAAATTTTCGTTTGGATAAATCCTTTACAGCCATACTCTCTCTCCATGAGAATGATGGATTTAATTATAGCTTAATTTTACGGATTAACCGATTTTAATATTTGAGTCAAATTGCTGTAATTCGTAATTCAGTAAGTCTTGTAATTCCTGTAAACGTGCTTTCGTTATAGCACTGATTCTGACCGTTAAAGCACTCGTTGTATTTGAAGCTCTCACCAAGAACCAACCATCTTTAAAGTTTACTCGAACACCATCGATTTGGCTCACTGTTGCATCTTTAAATACAATTTTTTCTTTAAACGCATTTACAATAGAAAACTTTTTTTCCTCTGGTACAGAGATAACTCTCTCGGGGGTACAAAATCTTTTTGGTATGAAATTCAAACATTCATCAATTGTGTCCTGTTGTTCTGAGAGCATCTTTAACACAACTGCACCTGCAGCAAAAGCATCATCAAAGTCATACCAAAAAAATGGCAAGAACATATGTCCACTCATTTCTCCTCCAATTGCCGCCTTACTGGATTTTATTTTTGCCCTGATTAATGAATGACCGGTCTTCCACATGATTGGTATAGCGCCCCATGCCAACATTTCATCCTCAAGGTATTGCTCGCATTTCACATCAAAAACAACCTTTGGCTGTCTATCCTGAGCCACTAAATACTTAGTCATCCATAATAAAACTTGATCTGGCCAAATAATTTCCCCTTTTGGTGTTACAACACCCAAACGATCTCCATCACCGTCAAAAGCAAGACCAAGGTCTGCCTGGTGTTTTTTTACTGCATGAATTAGATCTACTAGATTATCGGGATCACCAGGATTAGGGTGATGGTTTGGAAAATCACCATCAGGCTTACAATATAGAGGAATAACCTCCATATCGAGGGCTTCATAAAGGCTTGGAGCTAAAACACCTCCAACACCATTTCCAGCATCTACAACCACTTTCATTTGTCTAGCAATTGGAAGACGCTCAACCATCTCTCCTATATATGCAGGAAGTATATCCATTGCTTCGTAATTTTTTTCAATATTGTGAACTTTAGGTGGAGTGACCTTGAGTAATTCATTCTTCAATGATTGAATCTCTTCACTGGTTGGCACTTCTTTTTTTAAAATCATTTTCAAACCGTTATATGATTTAGGATTATGACTACCTGTCACCATTAATCCTGCTGTAGAAACTGATTTTGTAGCATAATTTAGAACAGGGGTTGGCACCTCTCCAAGATCAATGACTTTTAAACCACACGCATTTAAACCGGCTATTAATGCTTCACTAAAAGGTTTTGAAGATGGGCGTACATCTCTAGCGATAACAACTTTGGATTCTCCTGATTCCAATACCCTTTTACCAAATACGTACCCAATACTGAAGTAATCATCTGCAAATAAATGCTTGTCTACAAGACCTCGTATATCATAGGCCCGAAAAATCTCTGGTTTTGGATTAGACTTGAAAGTGTACATTAAAATTGGCCAGTGCTACCAAATCCACCTTCACCACGCTCTGTTGTTTCTAAGAACTCATCTACCTGCTGTAAATCAGGTTGTACGACTGGAATAAACATTAATTGGGCGATACGTTCGCCTGGCATGAGCGTGTAAGCAACTTGACTTCTGTTCCAACAAGAGACCTTAAGTTCGCCTTGATAATCAGAATCAATAAGACCTACGCTATTTCCTAGAATGATTCCCTTTTTATGACCAAGGCCTGATCGAGGTAAAATCACCGCAGCATAACCTGGGTGCTCTATATGAATTGCAAGGCCTGTTCCAATAAGCTCGACCTTTCCAGGAGAGATTGAAAGGGGAGTATGAGTGCATGCGATTAAATCTAAAGCCCCTGAGCCCGTAGTTACATATTGTGGCGCTGGGAAGTCACGACCTATGCGCTCGTCTAACACTTTAAATTTTACTGACTTTAACATGCTTTTTACCTTTTAACTTTTCTAGGTATCCCAAAATGGTCCTTAATAACTGTCATTAGTATCTCATCTGGTAAATTTTCACTTTTCTTCCAACGCTTATACGCTGTCTGCATCTTACGCTCATCCTTCGTGGTGGGATCCTTAAAGGAAGGAATTCTCCAATCTTCGTCTAAAGCAGTATGTGACTCTACCCAGAGTTGATTTTCATGATACGCCATTTTAACGGGCTGATCAATAATGGTAACTGGCGTATCCACTTTCACCAAGGAGAATAATCGCTTGATGTCTTCCGGATATAAGCTGACACACCCTGCAGTTTGTCTTCTTCCAATCCGCTCCGGCATGTTGGTTCCATGAATCAGGTAGCTTGTAATTGATAATCGCATGGCAAATTTACCTAATGGGTTATCCTCGCCAGGTAATACGTATTTAGGCATATCAACACCTTTTGCCACCTGAGCATCAAACAATGACTTTGGCACATACCACACTGGATCCTTCTTTTTACTTACAATTTTGAAACGTCCTAGAGGCGTTTCCCAATCTTTTTTTCCAATACTGACTGGAAAAGTATCAACATACTTTCCTGATGGGTCATAAAAATACAACCGTCTTTCTGCAACATTAATCACAATGCCTTTTTTAGGAGCTGCAGGTAAAATAAATCGCTTCGGTAAAATCACAACCGTATTCTTTTCTACTAAATTATTGTTAAGACTTGGATTTGCCTCTAAAAAAACATCATGTGCAACATCGTGTTTTCTAGTAAATTCAAAGATGCCATTACTGTTATCGTATACCGTGTACATTAATTGACCATAAATTTCTTGGCCAGGCTTAAGCTCAAAACGAACGGCTTCAGCAATACCTGAAACCAATAATAATAAACTAATAACGATGTATTTTTTAATGTCCATAATTTCCAAAAACTATCTTAATCATCCTTAGTTATAGCAGAAATTATGACAGGCCCCATGTTTTCATCATTTTTTTCGTTATATTCACGATGCGAACCATCACAATAAGGCATGCGCTTTGATTGCCAACACCTACAAATCGCAACTTTTTCACCCGCCTTTATTTCTAAATTATGACGAATTGGCTCTCTTTTTTGGCTCATCTTTACCCCTTATACTGTAGTAATAGACACTTTTTTTGGATCATGAAATGATGGTAACATGATCTTTTTAAAAAATCACAACAAAAAACCGTCGTAAAAATTCCTAGCTGCTGTATGCTAGCAAGATGGAAGAGTTGAAACCCATACCCGTTAGTGCACTGAATAAAGCTGCTAAACAATTACTCGAAGATCAAATTGGTCCAGTGCTGGTAATTGGCGAAGTATCAAATTTAATGGTTGCGAAGTCAGGTCATTGTTATTTTTCACTGAAAGATGAGTCTGCTCAGGTCAGTTGTGTTTTTTTCAAGCAAAATAATTTCCACGTGGAACCATTCAATAACGGCGATCAAATCCAAGTACTTGCAAAGGTTACATTATATGAGCCCAGAGGTACGTACCAGTGTATTGTCTCACAGATAATACCTGCAGGTTACGGTCAAAAACAAGCAGAATTCGAAGCCCTGAAGAAGAAATTGTTGCTTGAAGGATTATTTGATGAATCTAAAAAACAAATAATTCCTCGCTACCCTCAACGTGTAGGTGTAGTTTCATCACCAAGCGGTGCCGCCATTCATGACTTTATTCAAACATTAAAACTAAGAATGCCAATGATTGAAATCATTCTGTTTCCTGCATTAGTGCAGGGGGAAGAGGCACCAAAATCACTCATCAATGCGTTGAATCAAACTATTCACTACGATTGCGATGTAATTGTTGTCACAAGGGGTGGAGGGAGTACCGAAGATTTATGGGCCTTCAATGATGAAGCATTTGTCAGAGCAATGGCCTCTATCGATTTACCTCTGGTGTCTGCTGTGGGACATGAGATTGATGTGACCCTATCTGATCTTGTTGCTGATAAACGAGCTGCAACACCTACAGCAGCAGCAGAGTTAATTAGCGTAGAGAGCCAAACACTTATTCAACAATTAGAACAAATTGAGTTTCAACTTAATAAAACATTGCAACGCTCACTTGCTGCATATCATGAAAAGATATACCAATTAAGCAAGAGGTTAATGACCCCCGAACAGAGAATTTCTTTGTTCGCAACAAAAATTCTACATATTAAACAACAACTCCATTTCAGCATTCAACGTCATTTAGCACGTCTTGAACAATCAACTCAAAAAAACACTCTGACGCTCTTTTCATTAAAGCCGAACTTACTAAAGGAACAAGAGTTATTAAAAAACCGCTTACAACAACTCCATTGGTTAATGGAACAATGCTTCAAGCAAAAAGAGCAAATGCATTCAAACCTCATTCAGAAATTGAATCTACTTAGCCCAATGCAAACCCTTGAGCGTGGTTATGGTATTGTTTCATCCAATAAAGATAAAGCAATCACGAGTATAAAACACATCTCTCAAGGTGACAGCATCAATATCCAGCTTTCGGATGGAACAATTGAGACCGTGGTTCAAAAAACCTCTAATCATTAATTGCATTTCACCGTATCGCATGAGCCGTAATGCTATTCTAAACTACCAAAATGTATCTTTTCATTTTAATCTTCCTGGTTTTATTTTTTTTCAATATTTCCAATAAGCCGCCGCTCGAAGAGACAGCAACTCATCTAACAGACTACACGCACACACTAAGCTCGCTTCATATCTCAGAACTACACTACAATGGCTCTTGTTTCAATTTAAAAGGCATCAGTTTTTCTTTTAAAAATATCGAGCGCCTTAATGAGCAACTTCCTTTATGTCAGCCATTGAAAATAACTTACTTAAAAAACAATGTTTTCTTTGAAGCTTAAACATATTGTACTGCTGCTCTCTTTTTTCATAATCTTGATTTGCAAGTCTTTTCAATCAGAAACGATCACCGCTCCTTCAAGAAAAACACCGCAGCAAATCTTGACTCTATTGCCGCTTAATAAGCAATCCCTAACCATTGATGTTGACACCATTGAGATAAAAGGCTTTTTAAAATGGAACCATCTTCCAAAAATATTCCATGAGGACTTCTCATGGAAAGAATTTCACATACATAGACAGAAGAATGATTTACTTTTTGAAGGTGTTTTATGGCGAAATTAACTTTCATCGTTGGCATGATTAACCTTTGTTTCGCTGAACATATTTCTGACCCCTTTAACGGAATTGACATCACCATTACTAATAATTTAATTTCCATTCAAGGGAATCACTCGCCCCTTGCTGCGATAATTGACAGAGCATGTTGGGCTTTCCATAATCCGTGCTCCACAAAATCCATTCATAATATTACAGACGTCTCGGTGGACGACCTGAGTTGGTTAGAATGGCTTGCCTGGCTTAAAGAGCATCATAAAATTGAGTACCATTCAAAACAGCATACTTTTTCTCAAGAAAAAGATACTGATGCTTTTGTTGCTTTGTCTTATAAACCCTCGTTTTCCTCACCACAAATACTTTTAGATCGTTTGAAAAACAGTGGACTCTCATATTCCAGTCAAAGCGCGTACACTTCGGAACACTCACTTTTTTTAAAAACCAAAGATTCCCAGCAAAAAACACTGCTATCCTTTTTGGAACATAATGACTGCGAACCGAATCAAATTGAAATAAAGACTGATATTATTGCCATTGACTTTGAACACCTTCAAGAACTTGGCATTGACCCCTCTCAAGCTTTAGGTGTCCAGCCAAAAAAAACATCTCAGTATAACTTCTTCTTGGCAAAGATTAAAAATCTTGAGACATTAGGGCTTGCGAGAGTTCTTGCAAAACCGCAACTCCACATGATGGAGGGGGAAACGGCATCGATTGAAAATAAAGAATATTTTGAGAACCACCCTTTAACTTTAAATTTAACCATTCACTCAGAGACATATGGTTTACACGGTCTTATATTAAATATCCACCTGCGTCATCAATACTTAAATCCTCAAAAGGATATTGTTCAAAATGAGCTAAAGACATTCGTTTATGCTCAAAACCATCAGTTGATCGTATTAGGTGGATTAAAAGAGTTGGTGTCTCTCACTGAAAAAAACTGTCTCATCGGCATGAGGCATATCCCTATACTGAAAAATGTTTTTTGCTTAAATCAAGCGACTTCTCACAACCAACTACTCTTAATTCTCTTATCTCCAGAAATCAAGCAACAGTGTAAACTGTAATAAAATGGCTTAAGATTTCTAATTAACTATTGACTAAGATCCAACTTCGGCGCAAAATATAGCTTTTATTGGGGTGTCGCCAAGCGGTAAGGCACGGGGTTTTGATCCCCGCATGCGTAGGTTCGAATCCTACCACCCCAGCCACTCTTTAAACACTATAACTTTTATAACAAAAAAGACGTTGCCAAGAAGGCAAAGAAAAAACCTACAATATAAATTAAAATTGAAGCACCCAAAATAATACGGCTAAGGGACCTCATTCTAGAGCACGCCTTGGCTTTGGTAGAGTCAATTGGACATGGCGCATTTCTTGTGTACCACACCATAAATGATGCAACTAAAAGTAAAACACCTCCGGCAATAAATATACTTAGCTTATAGTCTGATATAACGGTGATCCATGGAGCTGCTCCAATTAACCCAGCAAGTGCTGCCCCCATTCCAAGCTTCACCATTAATATCGGCAACGCACAACAAATGAGCGTCCCGAAAGATGTGAATAAACTTAATGAAGGCAAGATTGTTTGGTGCCAAATAGAGCTTTCTTTATTGTTCATGCTTGATTTCCCTTACATTGTAACCAGAATCCTCTATCAGCTTTACAATCTTAGAATCATCGATGCTCTTACCTTGCTTGAAATAAATAGTAATTATCTTTTTATTTAAGTCCACTTTGATAGACTGGACAGCCTGTTGTTTACCAAACACCTTTTCTAAAGAAACGGCGCAAAAATCACAGACTAAACCATTGACACTCACATACACAGCGTCCTTTGTATTCTCTGCAAACGCTACCACAAATAAACACAGCATTAACATAATTTGTTTCATTTCATTTTCTCCTTAAAACCTTATAATCCAATTTAATAATAAATCCCCATTATCACTTACCCCAATCTCGGCTAAATATTCCCCTTTAAAAAGCCTTACAAGTGGTGTAATGATGACATGATTCGCAACTTCTGGATTATGGTCTACTTGTAACATTAACCACGTATGAAGATCTCCATAGTTTCCAATATAGGGTGTAACGCCAATTCTAGATTTCTGTATGAAAAGAGTCTCAATATCACCCAAATAATACCCCCTATTCTCATAACTAATGAAAAAACGACGATTTTCCCAATCACAAGCAATACCTGAAAAAACACCAGCTTGTGTATGCCCTTTAAACACACTACCATCATTGATAGCTAGTCCAACGGCGTTTTTGAAATAAAAATTTGCTTGAGAGTTCATGTTATTCCAGCGCTTAATTAAGTAATTCACTTGTAGACCATGAAATGACCAGTCTTTATTTTCCCAATACTCAAGTCTATAACCAACTGAATATTGGCTTGAAGGAGAATAATGAAGATGAAGTGAATGTATGTCCATCTCATTTTTTTGCATCACTGTCCAACCTCCAGGATATGAAATAGGTCGAGCCTCTACTACAATCGCATTAAAAAATAAAAGCATGCACATAAAATGCTGATAAACTGTCCTTATTTCTTTATTCATATCCATACCACGTCTCAATTTTTGGATGAATTAATAACATCCCAGAAAACATATTCTTTGATTATAGTATTTTTCCCCCTTTATATTATTATATCATACAAATATAACCTTTATAAGGTTGACACCCACTCATTACATTGACAATTTATGCGAATAAAGGCATTATAGATGTACGAATTAATCGGAATATAAGATTTTAAAATTCATGGTAACATTCAATACATATTTCAGTTTAAAATCCATCAGAGTTATTTATGAATAACACAGTCTTAATCTGCGGCAACACTAATAAAGCATTAGCAGCATCTGTTGCTAAAAGCTTAAATATGCCACTGGCAGATGCAAAAATTGACCGATTCAACGATGGAGAAGTGAATGTTGACATTCACGAGAACGTTAGAGGTAAAGACATCTTTATCATCCAATCAACATGCTATCCTGTAAATGATTCTCTAATGGAGATTTTGTTGATTGCAGATGCTTTAAAACGAGCTTCCGCTGGTTCAATCACAGCGGTTATTCCATATTATGGTTATGCACGCCAAGATAGAAGGCCTCGCTCTAAGCGTGTTCCTATTAGTGCAAAACTCAAAGCTGATTTAATAATGGTTGCAGGCATTGGACGCATTATTACTGTGGATTTACATGCTGATCAAATTCAAGGGTTCTTTAATATTCCTGCAGATAATATCTATTACTCTCGCATCATTAGTGACGACATTTTAAAATCCGGGCATGAACGATGCGCCATTATTTCACCTGATGTTGGTGGAGTAGTTAGAGCAAGAGCCGTTGTTAAAAAAATTGAAAACAGCCACCTTGTCATTGTAGACAAAAGAAGACAAGCACCTAACAAGGCTGAAGTGATGAACATCATTGGTGATGTTAAAGATTTAGATTGTATTATCATTGATGATATCATCGACACTGCTGGAACTCTGACCCAAGCAGCAAAAGCTTTAAAGCAAGCTGGAGCAAAAAGAATTTTTGCCTATTGTACACATCCTGTATTATCTGATCCAGCGCTAGATTTAATAGAATCTTCCGAAATTGATTACATTACAGTATCAGATTCTATCCCATTGACAGCAAAAGCTGAAAAATCGACTAAAATTAAAGTATTACCCTTAGGTGATCTGTTAGCTGAGACTATTAAGCGAGTTATCGGACATCAATCGGTAAGCGCAATGTTTTAGGAGATATTAAATGAGCGAACAAATACATGTAACAGCCAAAACACGACTGGTTGATCACAAACTTAGTGCTCAGGATATACCTGCTGTCATCTATGGAAAAAAGAAACCCAATATTCATGTTGCTTTTGATGAAAAATCATTAAGCCAACTATTTTATAAAACATCCTTTCATACGAATATTGTTAAAATTCATATCGACAAAGAAGAAATAACGTCGTTACTGAAAGATTATCAGCTTCACCCTTTAAACAAGAGCATTCTACATCTTGACTTTTTGAGAGTTGATGCGAAATCTGAAGTTGATGTAAAAGTACCAATTCGATTAAACGGTGAAGATGAATGCCCTGGCGTCCTTGAGGAAAGTGGATCCATTGATCAAACCTTTACTGCAATAGATATTAAATGTCAGGCCGATCAGATTCCTGAAGCAATTTTTGTTGATATAAGTGCACTTAGGCTGCATGATAGCATTCATTTTTCTGACATTGTCTTTCCTAAAGGAGTGTCTTCTTCTCTTGAAATTAATGAAGAACATGACCCAGCTATACTCACAATACATCCTCCAACAAAAGAGGAAATTGTTGAAGTAGTTGAAGAAGATCTAGATGCTGAAATGGAAGAAGGTGATGACGTAGCGAATGAGGACGCATCTACTGAGGCACAACCTGAAACAGAAGATGAAAAACACTAGTAATGAATGAAGGGATCCGCTTATTTGTAGGCCTAGGCAACCCTGGAACAAATTATGAGTGTACTCGGCATAACGCTGGGCGCTGGTTCATCAAACAACTATTAAACAAGTATAACGCATCCAACATAAAAAAAGGCAAACAAGGGTATTACACCGACTTTCAAGCACACCCAGACCAAAAGGTTTATTGCTTTGAATCTGAAAAATACATGAATGAGTGTGGACAATCGATCTCTGCTTTTGCAAAATTTCACAAAATAGAGCCCCACCAGATTCTTGTTGCGTATGATGAAATGGATTTGTCACCTGGTAGCATTCGCCTTAAACTTGGAGGAGGTAGCAGTGGGCATAATGGTCTCAAGGACTGTAAACGCCATATCCATACCGCAGACTTTTATCGATTAAGAATTGGTGTTGGACGATGCGCCTTTAGCGCTGATGCTGCTAACTATGTATTGTCTTCCCCAAGGTCCACTGAAAGAGAAAAAATCGATGCAGTAATCGAAAATGCATGCTACTATGCAGATTGCTTAATAAACGGAAAAATGGACGAATTTATGAACGAACTTCACCAAATCAATCATGGGGTTTAAATGTGGCATTGTTGGGTTACCAAACGTCGGCAAATCTACTCTTTACAACGCACTTACTGCAAAAGAAATAGAAGCAAGTAACTATCCTTTTTCTACAATATCGCCAAATGCGTGCTTCGTAGAAATACCCGATACCAATTTAAACGAACTTCAAGCCATCGTGAATGCTGAAAAGGTAATCCCTTCTCTCATGCAATTTGTAGATATCGCAGGTCTTGTAAAAGACGCCTCACAAGGTATGGGCTTAGGAAACAAGTTTTTAGGAAATATTCGTGAAACTCAAGCAATTGCACATGTTGTTCGTTGTTTCGATGATCCAGATATAATCCGTGTCGAAGAAAGTGTGGATCCAACAGGCGATATCGAAATCATTGAAACGGAATTGGCACTCTCAGATTTAGATCGCATGCAAAACGCGATCGATAAATTGAAGAAAATTGCTAAATCTGCTAATAAAGATGCCATTGCAAAACTCAATTTCATTGAAAAACTATATAGTAAAGTAAGCGAGATGAAAGAAACTGACTGGTCGAGAGAAGAATATGCAGTTGCAGAAGAATTAGGCTTATTATCGTTTAAGCCAGTTTTATTCATTGCAAATGTTGATGACATCAATGACTACAACACAGTCCATGTGGAAGCAGTAACAACTCACGCAAAGAAAAAGAATGCGCCAGTGATTGTAATCTGTGCCAAAATAGAAGCCGAACTTGCGCTACTGGATGCTGTAGATAAAAAAGAGTTCTTAGAAGATTTAGGTTTGAATGAGCCAGGATTGAATAAATTAATTAGAATAGGCCACCAAACACTCGGCCTTCATCACTATTACACGGCGGGGCCAAAAGAAGTTCGCTCATGGACATTACCTAAAAACACAAATGCTCAACATGCTGCAGGATTGATACATACGGACTTTTTTAAAAAGTTCATTCGTGCTGAAGTCATTCATTACGACGACTTTATTCGCTTTAAAGGTGAAGCGGGGGCTAAAAAAAATGGTGTTTGGACCGTCGAAGGCAAAGACTATATTGTCAGAGAAGGCGATATTATGTTTTTTAGGATTGGTAAATAAAAACAAAAAAAGCTTTTTTCTTCACATAAATTTAAATAAATTTTCACATTCTGTAGTGTAAAGTCTCACAACAAATTAAGCCTTTAATACTACCAATTGAATTAGCGATAACGCATATTAATAAAGTCAAAAAGTTTTTGGTATTGATTTATGCGAACCGTCGCCAGTCATTTAGATGACTTCATCAAGCTTACCCAAAAAGACAGCAGTGTTAAGGGTAAAAATTTTATTTCTCTTCAAAGAGTCCTGGAAAGCTCTCCCCAAATAACCTTGGTATCAGGGGATAAAGGGCTAGGTAAGACGTTTTTGGCGCATCAAGTACATCAGGAAAATCCTGGTTCACATTTTCTATCTGGATCTACTGGAACAAATTTATATAATTTTACAAAATTCATTAGCACGCAGCTTGGAATCGATTTAAGTGGTCCACAAGAGGACTTAAATGATCGTACATCCTCTTTAATCGCCTCTTTATCACAGATACATGAAAGTCAGATCATAATCATTGATAACGTAGATCGATTACCGCAAGATACGCTTTCAACCATTTTACAAATAGTGGAGAGCAGACCGTGTATTCAGTTTATTCTTTTTGGAAAACGAAATATTCAAAATAACATTACAGAGCTGATGCCTCATTACAAAGATCTCCCTTGTGTCACGATACAATCTTTATCAGATAAAGAAATAAAACAAATGCTTCTAATTCGATTTGATATTAAACTTTCGCACCGTAAATTCAAACAGCTTAAACTAACAACCCATGGAATACCTGGAGAAATAGTTCGATACATTGATAACGAGCTACACTTTCAGTCCATTCACTCAAAAATCTTCACTTGGACAAACCTTTATAAAACAACTAAAAAAATACTTTTACTCACTATAATATGCGGTCTTTCTTTTTTTTCTTATCAATCAAGAGAAGCTTTCATGGGAATGATTTGGCCTGCGGTTTCTCCTAAACACTATCAATTTATTGTTGACTCCTCTTCAATTTATCCCATGATTAACGACAGCCCGAAAATTTGCGTACCTAAAGCTGAAGCCATTCGATCTTCTGCAAGAGAGGATCAAACTGTAAACACTTTCCTGCCAGTATATGCCATCCAACTGCTTGGAGTGAAGAATCCTAGCGGCATCAAAACCATCGACTCTAGCTTAAAAAAACTATCTTCCAAACCGATTTTAGTTAAAAAACAATCTGAAGATGGCACGAGTGATTGGTATGTCCTTTATTATGGACCTTTTTTCAAAAAAGAAGACGCACAAAAAGCCCTTTCCAAACTTCCGAAAGAACTCAAAGCTTACCATCCATGGTTAAAGCAAATAAGTACTGCTGATATTTTCAAGGAATGACCTTTTGTAATTTACAGAAATAATGACCATCTTGGTTGTCTGTAGGAAGAAGCTGTGTTCCAAATGATTTTTTTTCACCAATATTAGAATCAAAACACGATTTTACCTGTACGTTCGGAGCTGAAGCAATAAACTGCTCTATTACACAGTCGTTTTCCTCCTCAAATATTGAACACGTTGAGTAAATAAGAATTCCATTTGGTAATAATAAGCTCCATACCTTTAGTAGAATCTCTAACTGATGCTGTTGTAACGCTTTATAATCAATCGTATGTCGTTTTTTTTCAGGGTGTCGCTTAATTGTTCCTGTCGCGGAACATGGAACATCTACAATGATTAAACCAAATGTCTCGTCCAATGTTGCGTCTAGCCAATCATTTTGAAGCACATGTACATTCTTCAAACCAAGACGACTAATGTTTTCCTCTATCAACTTAGTTTTCTCTTGGGTCTTGTCTACTGCAATGATTTTACCATTTGGGTACTTACCTGCTAATATCACCGTTTTTCCGCCTGGTGCAGCGCACGCATCCAGAATAGGGGCTTGGACATTTTCTGGCAACAACAACTTTAAATGTTGACTCGCTATATCTTGAATATATGTTTTTCTCATGTCTAACGAAGTTGAGCTTTTAGATAGTAACAGCGCATTTGGTACATAAGCATGTTTTTTTATATCCACATCGGGTTGTGAACCACCAAAGTCTGTATTAATCCACACCTTGGGTTGGGATTGGTGACTCAAACAAATGGATTGCCAGTTCAAAGGCCATTGTTTTTTTATTTTTTCTAATACGTTGTTAGGATGAGAATAGACCCATTGAGGGTGGTCTACGTATTGCTCTTTTAATGAATGAATATTATTTGCTATTTTGCGTAATACACCATTTACAAGAGGTTTAGACCATTTGCGACCAACATAACCGCACGTCTCAACTGCTTCATTAATAATATAATGTACCTTATCTGGTTTTTTCATCATTGAACTGATACAGATGATCATGATTAAAGCAACTTCAACATCTTTTTGTTTCAATTTTTTTGTTAAAAAAGATTCAAGCACCATTTGATATCGATCAAACCATCGTAAAACATCCATACAGATTTCCCATAAAAGAGCGGTATTGTTCTCAAAATGCGTTGACTTACGATCTAAAAATTTTCCTTGTGTCACAACAGGCATAAGAATCTTTAAAGCGTGTAAAATTATTTTTTCTTTCCTCTTCATAACCTACTGTAGTTTTAAAAGCGTTGATTCCATTTATATTTATGATGTAATCTAAGTCTATCACAGGAGAATTATTTATGCATCAATTGCCGCCTCTTCCTTATGAGAAGGATGGATTAGAGCCTTTTATATCTGTTGAAACATTAGAGTATCACTATGGAAAACACCATAAAACGTACGTTGACAAACTCAATGGCCTTATTGTAGATACACCTGAAGAAGGAAAATCATTAGAGGAGTTAATACGAACGAAACAAGGTGGTATTTTCAATAATGCAGCTCAAGTTTGGAACCACACTTTTTACTGGAACTGCTTAACTCCTGAGCACGGTCTTCAGCCAAGTGAAACATTAATGCAGGCAATCTGTAAAGATTTTGGGTCCTTTGATGATTTTGTTTCTGAGTTTTCCTCAAATGCAGCAAATAATTTTGGTTCTGGGTGGACTTGGTTGGTTAAAGATAAAGAACATAAACTTCATATCATTAATACTCAAAATGCGGATACACCTATCAGACAAAACGTATACGCTCCATTACTAACGTGTGATGTTTGGGAGCATGCTTATTATATTGATACTCGCAATAACCGTCTTCTCTATATCGAAAACTTTTTCAATGTAATTAATTGGCACTTTGTTGAGGAAAACTTTGAAAAATCGTTTGTTGCTTCTTAGCCTCAAATATGATGATAATATGATATCGTCGAAAAAATTGGAAGAAGAACATGTCATTAAAAATATCCAATGAATGTATAAACTGTGATGTTTGTGAACCCGTGTGTCCAAATCAAGCCATTACGATGGGTGAGGACATCTATGTCATTAATCCGGATCGATGCACTGAATGTCAAGGACACTTCGACGAACCACAATGTCAGTTATTATGTCCCGTTGAGTGTATTGATGTAGATGAAGTTGAATCACCAGAACAACTATTGTCTAAACTGCAACGACTTCAAGACTGACATGTCTGACAATATGCAGATGTTCTTTGTCCTATAACTAGTTTTTTGATTGTATCCTTGCACTTGAGACATGGTAACCCTTCTCTTCCATACACATATAAGTGTTGTTGAAAATAGCCTGTCTCTCCTTTGCCAGAAACAAAATCACGTAACGTTGTACCACCTTGTTTGATTGCATGGCTCAACACGCGCTTTATATTATCGACTAAATCGAAAACCTCTTGTTTTGACAAGGTATGTCCTTTCCTAGAAGGGTGTATTTTAGCCAAGAACAAAGCTTCTGTTGCATAGATATTGCCCACACCCACAACAACTTTTTGATCCATCATTAACACTTTTATCTGTCTTTGAGAGGAATGTATCACATGATAAAAGTAACTGTCATTGAAGAAATCAGTTTGAGGCTCTGGACCTAAATGGTTTAGAGGTGATTGATTCAGCAAGGGGGGTGAAAATCGACTAATAAAACCAAACCTTCTCGGGTCATGGTAGATTAGCGTTAAATCGTTTGAAAAGTAAAAAATCACATGATCATGTTTTTTCTTTTCAAATTCACCTGGATGTATTCGTAAGCTTCCACTCATTCCAAGATGAATCAATATATAGCCCTGTGTGAGTTCTAAAATGAGGTATTTTGCTCTTCGGTACACATAGAGGCATTGTTGCTCAACAACATCTTTGGCATCAAAATTTATTGGGTATCGCAGTTTTTTTTGAAAAAAAATCACTTTTTTGATCTTTTTTCCCATAATATGGGGTAAAATAGCATTTCTAGTAGTTTCAACTTCTGGTAATTCTGGCATAATAAGACTATGAAATTTAATTTAACACATCAATACATTCTCGCATCTAGTTCTATCATGCGACAACGTATTTTAAAGCAGCTTGATATTCCTTTCTCCATCGTACCAAGTAATATTGATGAGTCAAGATTAGATGGAGAAACGCCTGATCAATTGGTTGCACGCCTTGGACGACAAAAATGTGAAGCCATTGGTGAATCGTATCCTGATGCTGTCGTTGTCAGCGGGGATCAAGTCATGACATTGGATGATCAAATACTTGGTAAGCCAAGCGATAAGGAAGATGCTTTTCAACAACTTTCACAATGTAGTGGAAAACTGGTCACTTCACTATCTAATGTTAGTGTATTATTTCAAGAAACGGTATTGCAAAAAACTACCTCTTGTCGTGTTAAATTTCGAACATTAAGTGAAAACTCCATAAAAAGTTATATAAAGGATGATGGGATTTTAAATTGTGCTGGTTCTTTATGTGTAGAAGGACTTGGAATACTTTTTCTAGAGAGTATTGAGAGCACAGACCCATATGCTATCTATGGGCTCCCCTTAATTGCACTGACGGAACTATTTCAACACCACGGATTAGTTGATTTATAAGTTAGACGTTTGGCCAACCAAATAGAGTTTTAAAATTATTGCTGGTCTCGTCAGCAATCCTTTGGTATGTCACATTTTTAATTTCTGCTACTTTTCTAACAACCTCTGTGACATATGCGGGCTGATTTACCTTCCCCCGAAAAGGTGAGGGGGCTAAGTAAGGAGAATCTGTTTCTACAAGTAATTGTTCTAAAGGTACAAACGAAACAATGTCTCTAAGGTATTGCGCATTTTTAAAGGTGATTATTCCTGAAAATGACAATGTGTATCCGAGATCCAAGCATTGCTTTGCCATTTTTTCATCTTCTGTAAAACAATGAATGATGACTTTCTCAGCATTTTGATTTTTTAATATTGCAACTGTGTCCTCTGGAGCTTTTCGAGAATGCACTATAACAGGACAATCGAATTGTTTTGCAATTTCGATATGTTTTTCAAAAGACTCTTGTTGTAGTTTTTTATATTGCGTTGAATGATAATAATCTAAACCCGTTTCACCTATTCCAATGAAAACCTCTGGGGCTTCTTCTAAAGCTTCCTCTACTTTGTTGTAAATTGTTCTATGATCATGGTTATGAATGTCACATGGATGAATCCCAATAGATGCTCTTATGTTGTCATGTTCTTTTACTAACGCTTTCAATTCTGCAATGTCTTTTTCCTCGATACATATCGTCAAAAAATGAGTGACTTCTTTAGATTGAGCTAAATACAGCATCTCCGAAACCGAATATTCTTCAATATGGTTTAGATGACAATGAGAGTCTATTAACATGGGTCTTTATCTGCAATTAAAAACCACGCAACCAATGCGCTTAATAAAAAGCAAATAGGAACAATCGTGAATGCATGTTGAAAATGCTCAACGGCATACACCGGTTGCCCTTGAGAGACTTGAGAAACCTGCATATCCATTAATGATCCTATAAGGGGATGAAATACAACCCCTCCAGCAACTACAGCCATGTTATTCAAACCAAGTGCTGTTGCAACAACGGCGGGATCGTTGTTGATTTTCACTAAAACAAAGGTTAATAACTGTGTCGAGGCTGCAGAACCAACCATCACTAGCATTGGCACAGTTAAAAAAGCAGGGTACATGATAAGACTAATTGAGGCCACACAGCCTATAAATGCAATAATAACCATCGGTAGCGTACAGCTTCTAACTTGGTTCGCAATCAACCCAACAATAGGAGATGATATAGAAGTCGACAACCAAATAAACCCTATCAAGGTTGCGGCCTCGGTTGTTGAAATACTAAGTGCTTTTTCCAAGAATGGAACTCCCCAAGCACCGCCTAATATAATAATAGGTGACCAACATAAAAAAGCGTACATTCCATTGAATAATGTTTGGCGGTTTTTACATGTTGCTTTAAACTCTGATTTAAAGCGCTCTATTTGATTACCATCAACCTTTTTTTCAATTTCAGGAATAAATATCCAAGACATTAAAGACAAACCCAACCCGAAATATATAAGTAAATATTCTGTTTGAAGAAGCCCTAGATGCTCAACAGTCATTGATAGCGGAGCTTCTCCTGCCCATGCTCCAAATGCACCCAAAAACTGGGCTCCTCCAACTAAATAAGGATACCATTGTTTCTCAAAGAATTGATTTGCTACAACAAGCACCCCCGTAAAAGCAAACGCAGAAGCAAACCCGGTTAAAAACCTTCCTGCAAGTAAAAATAATAAACTCCATTGCTGTGCAAATAAAAACACTCCTAAACTGCATAGCAACGCAGCTATGGTTAATACTCTTCTAGCACTAAAAAAATCAAACGCGATACCGCCGGGAATCTGCATGAATGTATACGAGACAAAATAAACGCCTGCAATCCATCCCATAACGGACATACTAATGTTAGCAGTAGTTGTTAACTGGGTCGCTATAACTCCAGGCAAGACTTGCAAAGCCATCTCATACCCTAAAAATATACCAGCTATCATATAAATAAATAGCGAGTACGATACGTTTATTGTTTTATTTTCCAATACAAAATTCTCCAAAGATTTCTCCTAATAAGTCTTCATTAGAAAAGGTTCCTAACAAATTGTCAAGCGCGCACTGTGACACTCTAAGGTCCTCTGCAGCTAGAACCAAAGCGCTCTCATCAAGCCGGTTTAAGGCTTCTTTTAGGGCTTTATGAGCTTCTTTTAAGGACACGATATGTCTTTCCCTGGCTAAGAACTCTGGAGGCGAGGATTTAGTGATTTTATCTTTTAATCGTCTCATGATTTGCTCTCTATCTGCTATCTTCAAGGAGGAAACAAATAACAAAGGCTCTTTTTTCCAACTTGTTTGGATACGGGTATCGGTTATGGGTTCATCCACTTTATTAATGATAACCAAGGTGCTTTTAGGATCGAAGTCGAAATCAAATAGCTCTCTCCATTGTGCGTCAAGGTTTTGCACATTGTCTTTACTTACCACCCATAAAATAATATCTGCTGATTGCATTGCTGATTCAGTTCGCCTGACCCCTTCTTTTTCAATGCTGTCATCTGTATCTCTTATGCCTGCGCTATCAATGAATTGAACTTCTTGGGAATCAATAATGATCGACTGTCTTATTAGGTCGCGTGTGGTGCCGGCCTTTTCAGTGACAATTGCAGCATCTTCTCCTACTATTCGATTAAACCATGAGGATTTACCCACATTGGGAGACCCCACAAAAACGGCTGTTTTCTTTCTGTGAAATTCATTACTTTCCTCAGCTTTAGACGTTGTTTTTTCAATATCTAATATAATCTGCCTAATTTGTTGATGTTGTTCACTCGACGGAGAAATGTCTTCGTCTGAGAAATCAATCATGGCCTCAAGGTGAACTCGGACGGATGTAAGCTTACTTTGAATATCAATAATTTCTTTTGAAAAATCACCCTGCATCGACCGCATTGCAGCTTTTGCATGGGCTTTTGTTTGAGCTGTGATTAGTTCGTGGATGGATTCTGCTTGAATTAGATCCATCTTTTGATTATAAAGCGCTCTAAGACTAAACTCTCCGGGCTCTGCCATACGACATCCTATCGCAATGCATCGATCTACAATTTGATTCGGTACGATATGACCACCATGTCCATGAATTTCTAGTACACTTTCTCCAGTAAACGAGTGGGGGGCTGGGAAATAAAGGGCTAATCCTTGATCAATCACTTGTTGGTCATGATCATACACCTTAGCCACTGTTGCAACACGGGGCGTAAGCTTATCAACTCCAATAAGTCTTAAGAATAATTTTTGGACATTCTCCCCAGATATCCTGATGATGGAAACGCCGGCCATACCCTGCGGTGTGGCCATAGCGACAATTAAATCTTTTTTGATCATTTATTATATTTTTTACTAAAGAACCATTGCTGTAAAGCTGTTAAAAAGGCATTTGTTAACATATACAATGCTAACCCTGAAGGAAAACGACTGAATAAAAATGTCATCATAAATGGAACAACAAGCATTGCTTTCTCTTGTGCAGGATCCAATGCAGTAGGGGTCATTTTTTGCTGTAGAAACATCCCTAAGCCTAAAGTAACAGGTAATATGTATAAGGGATCATAAGACGCAAGGTCAGGAATCCATAAAAATGATGCATGACGTAGTTGAACACTCTCTATAAGCACCCAATACAACGCGACCAAGAATGGTAGCTGTATAAATAACGGTAAACATCCGCCAACGGGATTGATCTTCTCTTTTTGGTAGATCTCTAAGATCGCTTTGTTCTTTGAGTCCGGATCATCCTTAAACTTTTCCTGGATATTCTTTATTCTTGGTTGTATTTTTTTCATTTTTAAACCTGAAATATAGGCCTTTTCTGACATAGAATAAAACACTACTTTGATTAATGCCGTAATAAGAATAATCGTAATTCCCCAGTTTTGTACCACTGTATGAAATTGCTCCATGAGCCAAAACATCCAATGGGATAATAGCCAAAGCCAGCCATAGTCAATAGTTAAATCAAGACCTGGTGTAATTGAGTGAAGTATATCTTCAATTTCTGGTCCTGAGTATAATTGCTGGATTGTTTCTATTTGCTGGTCAGGATTGACCGAGATACTTGGACCAATCATTTGAAGAACCATTTTACTTGTTGACACGCCATTTCCATCATCCCAAAACGCTTGTAGTGTATTGGTAGAATTGGCATAGGGGATCCATGCATTTAAGAAATAACGTGTTTGAAGAGCAAACCAGCCGCCTACAATTTTCTTTGGCTGGAAACCTTTTTGTATCTCAGCATAAGTCAGTTTTGTAAATGGTTTATCCTCGGTGAAATATGATGCTCCAGCATATGTTGGTATCGCTAACCAACCACCATTGTTTGATTGAATCTCACCAGGATGGAATTTTTTTGCAGAAGTATCCTCTGCTGATTCATGCATGGAAAGCAATGCAGTATACGAGCGAACATCTTTCTTATTGAATGATTCATTTCTCAAAGAGTTGGTTTGCTTAATCGTGTAAGGTGTGTCAGAGAAATCAAATCGTTTGACATGCACCATATTATCTTGTTTCGCACTTATTTCTAAAACGTCTTTCGTTTGTTTAGTGATTGAGAATTTCAATGCTTCATCGCCCTGATAGCCCGATAAAGCAAAATACTGAAATGTTTTACCAAAGCCAAAAAGCTCCACAAACTCTTTTTGCTTTATGGTTCGATAAAAGCTTTTCAATTCTGTTTTGACCACTTTCCCTCCAATCGAATCGATGGTCACCTTTATTGTATCGTTTTCTATTGAAACCAAGCCGTTTTTATTGATCGGAGATAATTCTGATTGTTCGATATGATGAGGGGGTTGCGCTTTAACAGTTGTCGTCAATGCACTTTGTTGAAACCAAAATTGCACTAACAGTAAACCTAGAACCCCTAAAGTAACGTATAAAAATCCCTTAATATTAGACATATTTCAATTTCCTCATAAAGTCGTTCCAGTCACCGCACAATGTTTCAGCTAACTCTTGCCTTGTAACATGGCGTTTTATAGAAATAAGTACAGATCCTTGGAACCCTTTTAACAATCCAACTCGAAAACACTCTTTTAGTATGCGCTTAATATAATTTCGGTCGACGGCCAGTTTAAATATTTTTTTCTTCACCTGGAATCCGGCTTTTGTTGTGCCTTCTAAAAAGCGTATATTAATTATTTTACCTGAATATTTTTTTGCTCTATGCAACCGAATGAAATCACTTGAGCAAAACCTATGTTGCTTAGCAAGCGCTGACATTTAGACAACAAGTTGATGACGCCCTTTATCTCTGCGTCTTTTCAAAACTTTTCGTCCACCTTTAGTTGCCATACGACTTTTAAAACCGTGATCTCTTTTACGTTTAATATTACTAGGCTGGAACGTTCTTTTCATCTGTATCTATCTACCAAAACCATAATAGTACAGATAAATAGCTAGGCAGTCAAGGTACTTATGAGATGTTGTGGTTAGTAATATTAATATTAATAATATGATATAATAGTATTATGTTTATTAATGCCTGTGGATATGTGTATAAAGTGTCTACACTAAAAGAATAGTAAGGCTTCAAACGTGATTTTAGCATGTTAATCTTTTACTGATAACTTTTAATAAAATAAAGAAGAAACTGCTTTTTAACATTTAATAAGAATTTAGTCGTAGACTTACTCACAAAGTTATCCACAATGTTGCTGGTTGTTAAGGGTTTATTATGAACGTTGAAAATATTATCATAATAGAAGTTAATTGAGAGGGAATGTGTAATGATTGCGCTAAAAAGACCAAAATTAAGTAATAATGCCATATTGTGGTTGCCACTATTTTTTGTTTCCCAGGTTTTTTCAAGCGTTATGACGCATCAAACAATAGTTATTAACAATATGTCAGATTATAAGGTGATTGTTGAGGAGAGATCAGCTAACAAAATGAAAGTGACAGCTCCCTCTGAAATTGATTCAGGAAGTTATGGTGAAATTAATGTGCGAATAGAGCCTGGATTTTGGTACAAAAATCCACCTGATGCAACAATGAAGATAAACTTTTGTATTGATGGAGACCGATTCTCTATAGCATCAAGATGGCGGTCAAATATTAATTATGATGAACTAACCCCAACCGAAGCAGGTTACTATATTGATTATGATGTGTTGCAGAAAGTAAGCAAACATGTTACATTTGAGTCTTCTTTTGGGATAACTTCAGGAGAATATTTTTCGAAAGATCCATTGATTATTTTGATAACTAACCAAGTAGACAAAGGTGCGATAAATTGAAAGAAAACTTATTTACATCCGAATCGGTTGCCAATGGGCATCCAGATAAAATAGCTGATCAGATTTCAGATGCCATACTAGATAGTTTATTATTACAAGATAGTAAATCTCGTGTTGCAGTAGAAACCCTTGTAAAAACAGGATTAGTGTTCATTGCTGGTGAAGTAAAGACAACGGCGTGGGTTGATGTTGAGTCATTGGCTAGGGAAGTGATTGATAAAATTGGTTATAACAATCCATCAATGGGGTTTGATGCGAAAAGCTGCTCTGTGATTTCTGCCATTGGGAAGCAATCTGATGATATTTCACAAGGTGTCGACAAAGAATCCAAAGAACAACAGGGTGCTGGTGACCAGGGACTAATGTTTGGATATGCATGCAAAGAGTCACCGACATATATGCCTGCTCCAATATACTATGCGCATAAGCTGATGAAGCGTCATGCAGATGTGCGTTCGATGTCTGAATTTGATTGGGTCTACCCTGATGCTAAAAGTCAGATTACCTTTGTGTATGTTAATGACCGTCCTGTTGCGATTGATACTATTGTATTATCAACCCAGCATGCAGATCGTGCAACGAATAAACAAATTGAAGAAATGGTTCATGAAGAAATTATTAAAAAAACCATCCCAGCAAAATTTTTAACAAAAAATACCAAGTACCATATCAACCCGACTGGAAGATTTGTTATTGGAGGACCTGTCGGTGATTGTGGTTTGACAGGTCGTAAAATTATAGTTGATACCTACGGTGGCATGGCGCGTCATGGGGGCGGATGTTTTTCAGGAAAAGATCCATCCAAAGTTGATCGCTCTGGAGCATATGCCGCTCGGTTCATCGCAAAGAACGTTGTCATGGCTGGAGTTGCTGAAAAGTGTGAGATTCAATTATCGTATGCAATAGGCGTTCGAGAACCTGTAAGTGTTCGAGTTGACACTTTTGGAACATCAAAACTTCCAGAGTCCGTCATAGAAAAAAGAATCATGGAGCATTTTGACTTGACACCTTTTGGAATAGAGAAAAAACTTGATTTATTATCTCAGTTTTATCTGCCTACAGCAGCGTATGGTCACTTCGGTCGAGAAGATGTAGAGTTTTCATGGGAAGCTGGAGATGAGGCATTTATAGCAATGTTTGATCATCAAAAAGTAGAAGCATAAATACAAAACAGTCTAAATCAAAAATCTTTGCTAAACTTTATGTATGTTTGGCGAAGAAATTAAACGTTATCAGCCCCATTTTAGTGCATTATTTGTAGCATATTGCTCTATATTTCCCATCTTTTTGTTGGTTCTTAAACGCACTTTATTAAATATGCCTTTGGGGTTAATCGGCTTTTATATACTTGTTGGTCAGATAGGCTATTTATTCTCTGTT
>MDTB01077989.1_pt1 | contig 56689 bp, 49 predicted proteins | sample 811161 | NCBI WGS metagenome assembly MDTB01 (sample SAMN05326650, study PRJNA326480) | marine metagenome | isolation source: seawater | place: Mediterranean Sea | collected 2009 | reverse complement strand
CGGATCCACATGCCATGCCTCAGCCCATCGGCATCCAAGGTGCTGTGTTCCACGCCATAGGTTCCCGACGGCCAAGCGTTCTCTGCACTGAGCGGCCGGTCATGTAAATCAGGCTGGGCAAGCGCGTGACCAGCCAGCCAGAGGAAACACCAAGCAGCCGTCACACCGGGGTTGGGTCGTGGAGGAATCATGGAACAAAGATGCACCTCCCGGTGGACCGAGGGCGGGGCTTTGGGTACTTTTGCTATCCCAAAACCAGGATTCATGAAAGTGACTGTTGTCGGTGCCGGAAATGTAGGCGCCACTTGTGCAAACGTGTTGGCCACCCGAGAAGTGGCGAACGAAGTTGTGTTGTTGGATATCAAGGATGGCTTTGCCGAGGGCAAGGCGCTTGACATTTGGGAGACCGCGCCCATCAACTTGTACGACACCCGCACGGTGGGGTCGACCAACGATTACTCCAAAACTGCAGGTTCTGACGTGGTGGTCATCACCAGCGGACTTCCTCGGAAGCCCGGGATGAGCCGCGACGATTTGATCGCGACCAACGCAGGCATTGTGAAGACGGTGACGGAGAACGTCATGAAGCACAGCCCCGACGCGATTTTGGTGATCGTATCCAACCCGTTGGACGTGATGACCTACTGCGCATACTTGAACGCCAACATCGACAGCAAGCGGGTGTTCGGCATGGCGGGCATCCTTGACACCGCTCGTTACCGAGCTTTCCTCGCAGAGGAGTTGAACGTGAGCCCCAAAGACATCCAAGCGGTGTTGATGGGTGGCCACGGCGACACCATGGTGCCACTTCCACGCTACACCACCGTGGGCGGCATTCCCGTGAACGAGATGATCGACGCCGACAAGCTCGACGCGATTGTGGAGCGCACCAAAAAGGGTGGAGGTGAGATTGTCAACCTGTTGGGCACCTCGGCGTGGTACGCACCTGGCGCGGCCGCAGCCCAAATGGTGGAAGCCATTGTGCGTGACCAACGCCGCGTCTTCCCCTGCTGCGCTTGGTTGCAGGGCGAGTACGGCGTGAACGACCTGTACCTCGGCGTTCCCGTGATTCTCGGCAAGAACGGCATTGAGAAAATCATCGAGCTCGACTTGAACGACGACGAAAAGGAATTGCTCCGCACCAGCGAGGCCGCAGTGCGCGACGTGAAAGGCGTGTTGGACCGCCTCAGCCTCTGAGTCAGTCTGGCAACTTGAGCCATGTCAGAGGAGCTCCTTCGGGGGCTCCTTTGTCGTTGGTCCAAACCAGGACGTACGCTCCAGCCTCCCAACCTCGGGTGTCCAGACCTCCCGACGTCATTCCAGCCACAGACTGGCGGTGCACCAATTGGCCATGGATGCTCCAGACTCGGAGTTGTCCAGTGGCGACGCGTCCGGCGCTCCACTGAATCGTCTCCAGTCCAGGATTGGGCATAACGCGAGGGTTGAAGGCAGCAGACACGGCGGCTTCGGCAAGTGTTTCTGTAGGCCCCTCGCTTCCCTCGAAGGCAAGCAATCCGCCGTTTTGGATGCCGACCAAACCGTCCAAGAGGCCGTCATGGTTCATGTCCGCAAAGGCCGCCGCAGCCCGAAATCCTGGTTGTAGGTTGAAGACGTTGTCATTGACCTCCACCAAGTCGGCGTCCCAATCTCCAGTGAAGAGTCCGAAGTCTTGGACGCGCCCCACTTCGTTGGCCACGAAGACCCGAAGGCCCTCCTCGGTCTCTGTCAACGCTGGAACGCAGTACCCGTTGATGCCAAGCAAGTTGTCCACGAGCAGACCGCCCCAAGTTTCCCCGTGAATGGGGGAGGTGTACACCGACCAGGCTCCAAGGGCGTCTTGCTCCACCAAGGTGAGCGTCCCGTTTTTCTCCCCGACCACCATGTCCAAATCGCCGTCGCCGTCCATGTCCAACAACTGGGGTGTGGCGAACTGCCCGACGTCGATGGCGCTGCCGTTGTTGACGTCGGGAATGGACAAAGCGGCGAGCACAAAGCTGGGCCATTCGCCTGCCCCTGCGACGTTGTCGAACCGGTGGAGCAGCCCGAGTTCATCGCCCACGATGACGTCGAAGTCGCCGTCGCTGTCCAAATCTCCAAAGGCGGGATAGGCGCTTTCAATCTGGAAGGTGGACAAAGGAATCCAATCGTCGTTCACCTTGTCGAATCGCGGCTGCCCTGTGGAACCGACGTTGTGGTACGACGCCACGAAGGCTGGGGTTTGGTCAATGCCCTCGTGCCGCTCCTTGTTGGCGACAGCCAAGTCGAGCAAGCCATCGCCGTCAAAATCGGTCAGCACCGGGTAAGCCCCGCGACCCATGTCGATCATGTCACGTTGGAGGTAGGCGCTGTCCTGAAACGCCCACAGGGGCACGTCTTCCGACCCGGCATTCTTGAACCAGTGAACCCCTGCATCGTCGTTGGTCTCGAGGGGGGTGTTGGGGGAGAAGAGCAAGTCTTTGGTGCCATCGAGGTCCACGTCAAGGTGGAATGCGGCAGGGAACCGCGGTAAGTTGACTGCCTGGTCGCCCCACAAGTTGGCCGGGAACTCTGTGTCGAGAAACACGGCGCTGTCCAACCCGGTGCTTGAAAATTCCATCACCACCCCAATGGTGGAAGGGTAGGTGACGTCGCTGACCAACAAATCCTTGGGGCCACCGGCTTCGAGTTGAAGGGAGGTCAGCGCGCCTCCTGCGTGAAGTCCCGTCCGATTGACCTCGGGTGCGACGACGCCCGGATCTGCCACGTTGAAGGAACACTCGAAATCATCACCGATGAACAGCGCGTTGTTCTCGGCGGCCTCTTCGAGCATGCCGTAGCACCGGTTGGTACAGGTGAGTTCGAGGCCACAAGGCGATTGACCTTGAAAGCGGTACAACGTGGTGGCCGTTTCCGTGAACGTGATGATGTCAACGTCCCCGTCCTCGTCGTGGTCCATGATGGCAGGCAAATCCATGCCGATGCAAATGACCGGGAGTTCGCTTGCTCCGCTGCCAAAGTCGAAGCTTGCGGTCAAGTCCGTGGGAGCTGTGCTGAAAGAAGGAGCGCCTCCTGGCACCGTGGTGTTTTCAAACACTCGAATCCCGTTCATGTGGCTTGTGAAAATGTCCGCCTTTCCGTCGCAGTTGTAGTCGCGGAGAAGACACCAGTCCACCATCTCTGGGAATCCCAGTGCCCATTCCCAATTGACCATCAGGTCCCCGCTGGTCATACGCTCAAAGACGAGAACCCGACTCCCATCGCGGTCGAACGCCATCAGGTCGTCGTCCCCATCGAGGTCGGCGTCGAAGGGAGACCACTGCGGAGCGGTCAAGCCCCCCGTCCAGGCGTGGTCGAGTGAATCGCCGCCATGCAGCACGGTCCACGTGGACCGGTTCCAGGTGCTTGGAAAGGTTTGAGACCATCCGGTGTACACGACTCCGATGCCGAGGAGGAGGGCCGCAAGGGCTGGGTAGAAGCGCATGAGTACGAGTTTCATTCAGAACCTCCCGAGCGGTGTCAAAGTTGTTTGGTTCAACGCAAGAACGCTGGGGTCATCACCACATCGTCCAAGGCGAGTACGGTGCCGTTGGAGGTGATGACGTCGCCGCTGCGCACCCGGGCGTCGTTGATCGTGATCCCGCCTCGCACATTCACAGGGAGGGTTTTTCCGGCCAGGCATTCGTGGCTGTCTTTGGCCTTGAACTTCTCGTAAGTGAGGTTGAAAGGCAGCACGTGATGCCCCACGAATTGATCAAGTTCTGCACGATACGCGTGGCGGGTCAGCAATTTCCATTCTCCCATGGCTTCCATGGCTTTGTCGGTGGGAGCCAACAGTGTGACGCCTTGTCCGTGGATTTGCTTTGCCAGAGTGGATTGTTTCACCAATTGGCCAAAAATGGAGTGCAATTTTGTGCTCAACACGTAGCGGTACGGGCTCAAGTTGTTTTCCACCTCGTCTTGCGACATGGCCTGCTTTTTCAGGACGTCCTCTTCACGCTGTTCCATGCGCTCTCGGGCCGCTGGGCTCATTTTGGCGGTGGGGTCGGGATTGGGATCTTGGTTTCCTTCTGCGGTGCAACCAGCCAGCGTCAGGGTCAACATCACGCCTGCCGTGGAGCAAATGTCGAATAAAGTCTGCTTCATGGGACCAAGTTACGGCCACCGATGTGCGTACAATCTGTTTATTTTTGACACGAGGATGCAATGATCAAACCCTCAACTTGATGAAACACGTTGGAAACACCCCCTTCGACGCGCGTTTGGATGCCGTCGGACTGGAAGGCGTGGGCCGAGCCCATTGGAACCTTCCCCCTGCCAAACTTATTTTGCAAACGCTGCTCCGCGGAGAAGGGGTCCTGACCTCGTCCGGGGCGCTGGCCATCGCCACAGGCAAATTCACGGGCCGTTCGCCCAAGGACCGTTTCCTTGTGAAGGACGCCTGCACCAGCGAAAGGGTGGATTGGGGTGACATCAACCAAGCCTTGTCTCCTGACCATTTTCAGACACTGCTGCGGGACGTTCAAGCCCACTTGAGCGGACGGAGTGTTTTTGTCAGAGATGCTGCCGTCGGGGCCGACAAGCGGTACCGCATTCCGGTGCGTGTTGTCGCGGAAAAGGCTTGGTCTTCGTTGTTTGTGGACAACATGTTCATCCGACTCTCGGAAGAGGAGAAGTGGGTGGCGAACCCAGAGTGGCACGTCATCTGCGCGCCCAGCTTCCAAGCCGACCCTTCACGCCATGGTTGTCGCCAAGGCAATGTGAGCGCCATTGACTTTGGCAGGAAGACCATTGTGGTGGTCGGCTCGGGTTACACCGGCGAAATCAAGAAAGGCATGTTCTCGGTGATGAACTACATCCTGCCGGTGGAGCACGATGTGTTCCCCATGCACTGTTCGTCCAACGTGGGCGAGGATGGGAACGTGGCGGTTTTCTTTGGTTTGTCAGGAACTGGAAAGACCACGCTCAGCAGCGATCCCAACCGCGCACTCATCGGCGACGACGAACACGGTTGGACGTCGGAGGGCATTTTCAACATGGAAGGGGGATGCTACGCCAAGACCATCCACCTGGATCCTGCCGGAGAACCTCAGATTCACAACGCCATCAAGTACGGGGCGATGTTGGAGAACATCGGGTTTGAGGTGGATGGGGTCACCCCGAATTACGACGACGACAGCATCACGCCCAACACCCGGGTGAGTTACCCAATTCACCACATAGCAGGAGCTGTGGCGTCTGGACAAGGCGGCCATCCCACGGACATTTTCTTCTTGACGTGCGATGCGTTTGGGGTCCTGCCTCCGTTGGCCAAGTTGAACAAGGGCCAAGCGATGTACCATTTCTTGTCCGGTTACACCGCCAAAGTGGCCGGCACGGAAGCCGGCGTGGTGGAGCCTCAAACCACGTTCTCTGCGGGATTCGGCGCGCCATTCTTGCCGCTCCACCCCACGGAATACGCCCGCATGTTGGGGAATCGAATGGACGCCCACGGGGTCCGTCTTTGGTTGGTCAACACCGGTTGGACTGGGGGTGGATACGGCGTGGGAACACGCATGAAGCTCAAGCACACCCGGGCCATGATTTCGGAAGCTCTTGGCGGAGGGTTGGACGACGTACCCATGGTGGGGCATCCTGTATTTGGCTTGAACGTGCCTACCTCGTGCGACGGTGTGCCCGACCATTTGTGGGATGTTCGAGGCACCTGGGCAGACCAGGAAGCGTACGACGCGGCAGCACAGGACCTCGCCAAACGCTTCGAGACCAACTTCGCCAAGTTTGAGGCAGCTGCCTCCGACGACATGAAGGCAGGGGCCCCTCGGGTGAGGGTAACTTCCACCTGAGGAGCCACGGGGCAGGATTACCTTTGCCTCATGCACACGTGTTTTCATCCGGACCTCCATCCCGGGGTCCTTGAGTTGACCGAGGAGGAAGCCCTCCACGTCGTCCGCGTACTGCGGATGAAGGAAGGGGGAGCTGTGCGATTGATGGATGGCATGGGCGGCGTGGCCAAGGGCGAGCTCGTTCAGGTGGGCAAGCGCCAAGCTTTGGTGCATGTGGAAGAGGTGTCTCGTTCGGAGGAGCGTCCTCCAGGATTGAGCCTCGTGGTGGCCCCCACCAAGAACACCGACCGCTTTGAATGGTTGGTCGAGAAAGCCACCGAGCTGGGGGTCAGGGAAATCGTCCCTGTGTGGACGTGCCGCAGCGAGCGTCGCACAGACAAGCACGCCCGCTGGTCCAAGGTGATCGTGGCTGCGACCAAGCAATGCCAAAGGTCATGGATGCCCCTGTTGCACGAAGCCTGCTTGCTGGGAGAGGTGTTTGACCGCCATCCGCAATTGAAGGCCATCCAAGGCGCTGTGGCACATTGCGACGACACCTTGTCCAGCGTCCCCGTACGGGTGGGATGGCAGGATTGGCAACCCAACCACGCGGACGCTTGGATTGCTGTGGGGCCAGAAGGGGATTTCTCGGCTGAAGAAGTGGAATGGCTGCACGCATCTGGGGCCACGCCAGTTCACCTCGGCAGCCTGCGCTTGAGGACAGAAACGGCAGGTATGGCTGCCGTGGCTCAATTCACCATGAATCAATGATCACAGAATGTTGAATTTCTACCATGCGGACTGGTTCTGGCCCAACAGTGTGTTGGTTCGTTGTTTGATTTTGGCCTTGTGCCTCCCGCTTGCTCACAACACGTTTTGGGCTCAGTCTCTGCTCAACGATCTTCAGCCGGAAATCCTTGTGCCACCTGGGGGAGTGGATGAGAACGGCCTGCCTGCTGGACTGCCAGTCCAATCCGGTGATGTGTTGTTGTCCATGATCCAATCTCCGACCAGCATGTACGCATGTGTCATGGGCGAGACGTCAGAATTGGTGTACGCCGAGCAAACTCCATTTCGCGGATTTTACATGAAACCATGGCGTCCGGGAGAATTTGTGTGGTACAACTACATCCTCCGAAAATGGACGGTGGTGGATTCACAATTCACAACTGTGGACACCTTGACCCAAAGTTTTGATCACGACGACGATTATCACGACGTTCATCTGTTCGAGGATGGGAGTTACTTGGTGGTGATGTTGGAGGAGCTTGTCATGGACCTGTCTGACATGGGAGGGGTTGTGGATGCTGTGGTCCTGAACCCATTGATGGTTCACCTTGACGAGCAGGAAAATGTGCTGAGATCGTGGAGTGGAGTGGACCATTTCCCTGTGGACCCCGCAATGGATTTGGTCTCCTTCTCCACGGTGGACCACCTTCATTGGAACTCAGTTCAATTTGACCAACATGGTGGTGTGTTGTTGAGCTTTCGCAACCGCAGCCAAATCGTTCGATTGTGGCCAGACGACTGGAGTGTTCATTGGAAGTTGGGAGGCATGGACAGCGATTTTGTTTTGACGGATGGGGACTGGGGTGGTTTTGCTCGTCAACATGACGTCCATGATCTCGGGGGTGGACGCATTTTGTTGTTCGACAACGGAATTGGTGGCTCGGGTTCGCTCTCTAGGGCGCTTGAGCTTGAGCTAGATACCGTCGCTTGGACGGCAGAGAATGCATGGCAATTCAACCACCCTGACGAGGTTTATGCAGAGGCCCAAGGGAGCGCCATTCGATTGGAAAACAACAACACACTCATTGCGTGGGGAACTGCGGGGACGCCAGAATTTGGCACAAGGGTGACTGAGGTGACACCTGAAGGTGAGATTTCCATGGAGGTTCGACTTCCGCCGAGTGCCAATCTGTATCGGGCCAGGAAGTATCCGGTGGGCATGGTGGCAGGTTGCTCCGTTGATTCAGCCGTGAACGTCTCAAGTTCTCCTTGGCTTTTGGCGGAAGCTCCTTGTTTGTTTGGCGTGGACAACGACGGCGATTCCTGGACCGATGTGGATGGCGATTGCAACGATTTGGATGCCACTGTCTATCCTGGTGCACCTGACCTTCCCGGCGATGAGGTGGATCAGGACTGCGATGGGCAGGATGCGGTGCTCGGTTGCACGGACGTGTCGGCCATCAACTTTGACCCTGCGGCGACCGTGGACGGCGGCACGTGCCTGCATGAGGTTGAATTCAGGGTTGACTTTTCGCAGGAGATCGCTGAGGGCAACTTGAGTTGGAACCTGCTGCAAAGCACCTGGGCGTTGTCGACAGTCAACGATGTGGATCCTCAGCCCGCGTTGTCATTGCAACCTTCAAATGCCGCATGGCACACCGTGCAATTCACGGTGTTGCTTGGTTCAGGCATGTACGAAGGCCATGTGATTCGCCCAGACGGCGAGGCAGAATCCATTCTTCGAACATTCGAGGTCAACCCAGGCGATGGCCATGTGGATTTGGGAACCTCGTGCTTCAACCAAACGCAACCATGTCCCGGTTGCACGGACCCCATGGATGTGGCATTCAATCCGTGGGCCGCAGAGGACGAAGGATGTCAAGGGTGGATTGTCCAGGGCTGCACGTACCCGGATGCGTCGAACTTCGCAGCTGGCGCCAATCAAGACGACGGCACCTGCATCTTTCAAATCACGAACGATTGCCCCACCGATTTGGACCAAGATGGCGCTGTGACGGTGACGGATTTGATGGTGTTGTTGGCCTCCATCGGGGCCTTGTGCAGCTGAAGTTATTCCTCCGGGGAGTCAGGCACAGGCATCCAATGGGTCACGTCTGAAAAGTAGTGGTTGCTGTTGCCCTCGCCCGCCCAAAAGTGCACGCCGTGCTTGGATGCTTTTTCTTCGTTGTGCAAGTAGAAGTTCTCACAAAAGCGCAACACGACCACTTCCCGCACTTCGAATTCCAGAGATTTCCCAGGCAGAAAAACTTTGTTTCCTGGAATGTAGCCCAGCACGCGCTGGTCGTGTGCTGGCAGCGTGTCTTCGACGGAGATCCAACCACAGCTCATTGTCCCTTGAATTTGGGCGCCCTCTTCTCCAAGAAGGCTGCGACTCCTTCTGCGTAATCCGAGGTTTCAGCAGCTTGAAACTGCAAGTCCAATTCCAGGCTCAGTTGTTCTTCGAGTGAGTTGGTCAATCCTGCATGAAAGGCTTTTTTGGTCATGCCCAACCCCTTCGTAGGCATGTTGGCCAACGTTTGCGACAATCGATTCACATCGTTGTCAAACTCGTCTTCGCGGGAAGCCAAATGAATCAGTCCCATCGATTCGGCTTCAGCCGAGGACAGGGGGGCACCGAGCATGGTCAAGGCTTTGGCCCGGGCCATGCCCACCAGCCTGGGCAGCCAAAAAGTGCCACCGCTGTCGGGCACCAGTCCAATCTTGGCAAACGCTTGAATGAACTTGGCCGAATGTTTCGCCACCACAAAATCGCAAGCGAGCGCAATGTTGGCGCCTGCACCGGCGGCCACTCCATTGACCGCAGCGATGACGGGCTTCTCCATGTTGCAGATGAGTCGGATGCTGCGGTTGTAGGTTTCTTCGACAATGACTTTGAACCCAGGGGAGGTGTCTGAGGTCACTTCTTTCAAATCTTGTCCAGCGCAGAAGGCGCGACCCGAGCCGGTGATGACCACACACCTGACGTTGTCGTTTTGGGCTGCATCGTCCAGGGCTTGTTGAAACGCCTGTCCCATGTGCTGGTTGAAGCTGTTGAAGACCTCAGGCCGGTTGAGCGTGATGGTCATCACGCCATGTTCAAGGTGTGAGAGGATGAGATCCGTCATGGATGCAAGGTAGCCTTGTCTTCCACGAAAAAGCCCGAACCTCGAGGCCGGGCTTTTCGATGAAGGAGGCAAGGGGCCACAATCAGCGGGCGACCTGCAGGTTGCGCGAGCGTGTGATGCCGTTGTGATTGAGTTGCACGTGGTAGAAGCCTGCTTGCAGCGCAGAGACATCAATTGCTGTGGCGGCCTGGGTCAATCGGAATGTCATGACTTCACGCCCGCCCACGTCGAAAATGGCAAGTTGGCAAGGCTGGGCCGCCTCCAGCTGAACCTGCAGCACACCCTGTGTTGGGTTGGGGAACAATTGCCAGTCCATGTGGACGAAGTTGTGCACGCCGTCCGCAACCCCGAGGCTGTCGCAAAACACCTCCATGCACCCCGCGGCGTCGGTGACTTCCACGCAATAGGTGCCGTCGGGCAGCCCATCCCATGCAATGGATGCATTTCCAGTTCCACCATTGATGCCGGTAGGGTTGAGGTCACCGTCCAGCAATTCAAATTCGTACGGGGGAATTCCGCCTTCCACGTCCAACGACAAGAATCCTGTGGCGTTGTTCGTGGACAGAATGCCGACCATCTCGGAACACAGGCTGTCCACAGCCAGCGCACACGGGTTGTAGTTGCATGCTGTTTCCAAACCACATCCCAATTCGAAATTCTCAGCTGGGGCGAAATAGTTTATGACGAAGCCATTGATGTAGCCTGTTCCGTCGAACTGCAAGCTGTATTCGTTTCCTGCGGCGTCGAGGACATTCATGTCATCACCACAAAAACTGACGACTTGCGTGTTCAAGTCGGCCACGACCAACTCAAAACCTTCTTCGATCAAAATGGCTTCCACATCTTCGTCCAAAGACCACATCATGCCATTCTCGGTGGCGACCAAGGCGATGGGCAAGCTCTGAGACACCGCGTATCCGCCATCACACCCCAATTCATCGTCCACCAGTCCGATCACGAATTCCAACCCCGAACCGTACGAGGCCGAGAAGAACTCACAAGGCCCAGGCGCTGTGGCGGCGCTGTCGTAGTTGCACGCCAAGCCGTTCATGCACCCTTCGGTACCACCACAACTCACCAAAGGAGTCGGATCCAATTCAAGAGGCCCTTGGGGCGTCAAGTCTACATTTTGAAAAGCCGCAAATTCGCTCGGGTAGCGGTGGGCTCGGAACGTCATGTTTTGGTTCATGCTGGGAACACTGCCTTGGGCGACCGGAGACGCAAAGCCTCCAGCATTCACCAAAGGCGTTTTGTACCTCCAAGCCAGTTCACCTTCGGGGGTGACCTCGCGGGTGTCTCCCCACCGTCCAAAGCAAATCAGGCTGTTGCCATTTTCCAGACGTTGAAAAGAAGACAGTCCAGAAGAATACAGGGAGTCTTGGGGGACGTAGGACCAATCGAAAGCGTCAGGCAAGTAGGTGCCCTCGCTTGAACCAAACGTGTTGTCGTAATCGGTGTACGATGGATTGAGGAGGTGCACAGCACTGTAGGGCTCTCCGTTCTCGTCAGGCACTCGGTTGTTGAAGACGGCGATTTTGCCGAAATCAGGATTGGCGAGAGTGACGTGGTCGTACACCCAGTGACAGTCGTGCTGGTAAAAGAGCTGTTTGTCCTCAGACGTTCCCATGTCGTACGCCTCCGGATTCCCCCAGCGCCAAAGCAGTTGACCTGGTGTGAAATTGTCGTAATCGACGATCCAAAGCTCATTGAAGGTGGGCACACTCAACATGAGATGTTGGAAATACGGGTTGTAGTCGATGGCATTGATGTGGAGCCAATCGCTCGCCTGACTGCTTGGTGTGCCGTAGTTCAAATCGATCTTCTGAACAGACTCGCTGACCACTCCGAAATTGGACTTTGTCTCGTCAAAATCTTGCACGAGATGGTCCCAGGCATGCCATTCCCACACAACTTCGGCGCCGCCTTCGTCGTTGGGAGACAATTCCAAGATCATTTCAGACCACAGCCCGTCTTCTGGAATCAAACTCGTGTCTCGCCCCGCCTCCAGCGCTTCGTCTGCGGTGAAGTGCTCCCAGGCGATGGCAAACACGTTGCCATCTGGCTTCACTTCAATGTCGTGGTGCAAACGCGCTGTGCTGTCGTTCATCGTGAACGACCACAACGTTTCGTTGTCCCAAGTTCGACGTTCGATCGTGGCCCCACCGCCTCCAGCCCAAATGGGGTCGTTTGAAAACACCTGTGGCCTGTAGGTCAGAATGAGGTCACCGTTCTCTTGCAGGTATGCCACGTTCCCGGGACGCAACGTGTCCTCATTGGCCCAAGTGTGCACCACTTCCCCACAGAAGTCCAACAAGTACACATTGGGTTGGTTGTGAGGGTAGAGCAGCGTGTATCCATCGTCCACCAAGTCTGGCACAAAAACCGTGGTTCCAATCGTGTTTTGAGCGAGGCCTCCCGAGAAGAGGGCCACGAAGAGTGCGAATGACGTGAGCTTGTAAATCATCAAATTGTGTTTGAAGCGGGTAAGTTAATCAGGCCAAACCTGCTGAATCCGTTGTTTTGAAATGAAAGACGCCTGTCGCGCCCATTTGTTGCATCGTTCAAGGTCCTCCAATCTAAGGTTCAAGTGTTGAATCAGATTCTCGCATTCTTGAGTCAGGGTGATGTCCATCACACCGGGATCGTCGGTGTTCAGCGTCGTCCTCACCCCAGCGTCCATCAACCTCTTGAACGGATGGGATTTCAAATCTAGCACAGCACGGGTGAGCACGTTGCTCCATGGGCACAATTCCAAAGGCACGCCGTCTTTGGCCAGCCGAGCCACGACCCCGGCGTCGTGAATGGCTTGGACCCCGTGTCCGATTCGGTCCGCCCCCAATTCATCGAGGGCGATCAAGATGTTCTTCGCTGCACCAGGGACATGGGGTTCGCCAGCGTGAACGGTGATGCCAAGCCCTTGGTTTTTAGCCTTTTGGAACAACGTCGCGAAGGGGTAAGCGGGGTAGGATACTTCGTCATCTGCCAGGTCCATGCCCACAAAGTGCGCCTTGTGTTCCAAGATCCAATCGCACCAATAGGCGTTGTCTTTCACAGATTTGATCCGTTGAAGCAGGCCAATCAGCCCCACAACCATGGGGTAGGCGGCTTCTGCACGGGCCATGCCGCGCAAGATGGCCTCGAGCATGCGGTCGGCGTCCATGGTGGGGTGTGCGTCCAGCAAGAAAGAGGGGGCGTACCGCAGTTCCAGAATGCGCACGTTGCTTTGCAGGAACATGTCCTCACAGGCTTCAAATGTGAGTTGTTCGACTTTGGCCTCGGTGTCGATGACGTCCCTGGTGTTCAGGAACTTATGCAAGACGGTCGGCAGGTCGTCCATGGGCGCCTTGATCAAAAATTCCCGGTCAAAGTCCTCTTCACGCGCCACTTCCATGCCCTTATCCAAGGCCCACCTTCGCAAGGTGGACTTTCGGAAGGCCAGCTCCAAGTGGCAATGCAACTCCACCTTGGGCATGCGTTTCAGGTCGTCGTATCTCATGCCACCAAGTTCGAACGGGGCCGACCGTCCTCCAAAAACAGGCGGCGTAACTTCGCGGCATGGCCGTGAACATCAAGAACAAAAAGGCGTCCTACACTTATTTCCTCACCGACGAGTTCACGGCGGGACTGGTGCTCTCTGGGTCAGAAATCAAATCCATTCGGGCAGGCAAGGCGAGCATCACTGAAGGGTATTGTCGGTTTGACGCTGGCGAGTTGTGGGTGCACAACATGTATGTGGCAGAGTACGCCAACGCCGGGTACATGCCTCAGGACTCCAAGCGGAGGCGTAAACTCTTGCTTCAGAGAACCGAGCTTAAAAAGCTGGAAAAGAAGGTGAAAGACGTTGGCGTCACCTTGGTTCCGACCCTGCTATTCATTTCCCAAAGCGGGTACGCCAAGCTCAAATTCTCGGTGGCCAAGGGGAAGAAGCTCCACGACAAGCGACAGAGCCTGAAGGACAAAGACCAGGCGCGCGATTTGGCTCGGATGACCGATTGAGGTGGGTCAGGAGTTGGCCTCCTGGGGTGCGCCTATGACGACTCTGTACTGGTCCACAAACTCTTCCCAGTCCCACAAGAAATGCTCCATCACTTCACGCAGGTTTTTCTGAAGAATGGGGTTGGGGACATTCATGTCGGCGAAGTACGCCTCTTGGTGAGCGATGACGTTGTATTTGTAGCACACCGCCCTCGTCATGGCGGTCAATGTGTTTTTACTTGGCCGGTTGATCTCCTTCATGAAGCTCCGGTACTCTTTCACCTTTCGTGCGAAGGTGTCGGGAGGCAAGCCGAGGGAGAATCCAAACTTGGCGCAGCACCGCTGAATGATCGCGCGGTCCACACCGTTGTTGAAGTGTTTGGGAATCAAGCTCAGGTTGGCGCTCACCACAATCATCAGGAAGCGGCCGTAGTCGTCTTGGCTGAGGTTGGGCGAAGACTCGAATTCAGGGGCGTTGTTGAGGAATTCTGCCACTTGAGGCCAGCCTTGTTCCACCGTCTCGAACGAGGTGTTGACGAAGATGTTGGCCACCTGTTCGTCGGTGAGTTTTTTCTTCGAGAGCCAGCTAAGAAGTCCCAGGTTCTTCATCCTTGGGATTCAAAGCTATTGGGCCACAACACGCGTGGGGGGTGGGGCGTCATGAACGCTATCCACAGGGTTATCCACAATGGCGGTGGCTTGCCAAGGGTGTGATTTAATTTCGTCGCGTGTACCAAAACGTCCTCAAGCCTCTCTTTTTTTGGATGCCCCCTGAGCGTGCGCACTACGCCGCCATGGACCTTTTTGTGCTCGCATCACGCATGCCTGGCGTGTCTTGGTGGTTTCGCAGGAAGGTTCGTCAACAAAATGAAGGTCAGGAGGTTGAGGTCGCTGGATTAAAGTTTCCAAATAGGGTGGGTCTGGCCGCAGGATTCGACAAGGATGCGAAGTGGCTTGACGCCCTGGCACTGCTCGGCTTTGGGTTTGTGGAGATTGGCACGGTAACGCCGAGGGCGCAATCCGGCAACCCCAAGCCCCGGCTTTTTCGCTTGGTGGAAGACGAAGGTGTCCTCAACCGAATGGGATTCAACAACGAGGGGTTGGTGCCTGCGGTGGCGCGTTTGGTCCGCCGACCTGAAGGGTTGGTTGTCGGGGGCAACATCGGCAAGAACAAGGTCACACCCAATGACCGGGCGGTGGAGGATTACCTCGCCTGCGTGGACGCCATGCATGCCCATGTGGATTATTTCGTGGTCAATGTGAGTTCTCCCAACACGCCCGGCTTGAGGGATCTGCAAGACAAGGAGCCACTGACGGCGCTTTTGCGTGCGGTGGTGAAGCGAAATGCCGGTCATCCAGGGAATCGTCCTTTGTTCTTGAAGATTGCGCCAGACTTGACCTACGGCCAATTGGACGACATCGTGGACATTGTGCTTGACGAAGGGGTCGACGGCGTGGTGGCCACCAACACCACCATTTCCAGAGAAGGCCTGGCCACCGATTCTGAAACCGTGGAGGCCATGGGCCCAGGTGGGGTTAGTGGTGCGCCGATTCGGGACCGGGCTACCGAGGTGATTCGTCATTTGGCCGCCAAGAGCCAAGGTCAATTCCCCATCATTGGCGTGGGCGGAATCGACAGTGTTGAGGCTGCCCAGGAGAAATTGGACGCAGGGGCGAGCCTCGTTCAGGTGTACTCTGGCATGATTTACCAAGGGCCCAGCTTGCCAAGCCGGCTGGTGCAGGGGTTGGCCTGAGGTTGCGGTTCAGGGCCGCCCATGGAGTTCGTGCCACGTGGGGGCCGCGTGGTCCAACCGAACCCCTTTTTCGGTGTGGCGGACGGTGCAGGCCGCGTTCATGGCGTCGTGCTCCAGGAACAGCGTCCATGCCTCGTCGGCTGCCGTGTCCAAGAACAGCTTCTTCTCTTCCAGCGTGAGCAGGGGGCGCGTGTCGTACCCCATGACGTAGGCCAGGGGGATGTGTCCTGTGCTTGGGAGCAAGTCGGCCATGAAGGCCGTGGTCTTGCCTTCCTCTTGCCTGAGTAGCGGGATCATTTGGCTTTCTGTATGGCCGTCGGCAAAGAAGATGTCCCAACCTTCAATGCCCATGGCGTTCCGCGTGATGCGTCCTGTGCGCTCCACCATCTGCAGCTGGCCTGAGTCCCGAAGTGGTTGCAAGTTGTCGGCCAAGAACGACGCTTTTTCCCGTGTGTTGGGGTTCATGGCCCACTCCCAATGCGCGCCGTTGCTCCAAAACGTCGCGTTGGGGAAAGCGGGGACCAAGCGGCCGTCCGACCTGCGGACCACGGCACCTCCCACGTGGTCAAAGTGCAAGTGCGTTAGGAACACGTCGGTGATGTCTTCCCTCGAGAATCCGGCTTGCGCCAAGCTCGAGTCCAAGCTGTGCGCCCCATGCAGGTGGTAGTGGCTGAAGAATTTCTCCGACTGTTTGTCCCCAATGCCGCAGTCGATGAGCACCAGGCGATCACCGACTTCGACGAGCAGGGAGCGCATGGCCCACGTGCACAAATTCTGGCTGTCTGCCGGGTTGGTTCTGGACCAAAGTTGCTTGGGCACCACTCCAAACATGGCCCCGCCGTCCAGTTTGAAATTCCCGGTGTGAATCGTGTGAAAGCGCATGGTGGAAAGGTATGATGACCCAAGTGAGTTCAGTACATTTGACCTTTGAAACACGCCATGCTTGACGCCCTTTCTCCCGTCGACGGACGCTACCGCAGACACACCCAAACCCTCGCCATCTGGCTGTCTGAACAAGGACTGATCCAACACCGGGTCGAGGTGGAAGTGGAATACTTCCTGGAGTTGGTGAAAATCCTGCCCCAGTTGGCCGATTTCCCCCAGGACAAAGTGGACGCCCTCCGGGCCGTGCACCTCGAGTTCTCGGCTCAGGACGCCCAGTGGGTGAAGGATCAGGAACGCATCACCAACCATGACGTGAAGGCGGTCGAATACTTTGTAAAAGACGCGATGGACAAGTTGGGCGTGGGAGAGTGGAAGGAATTTGTCCACTTTGGGTTGACTTCTCAAGACGTCAACAACACCGCAATTCCGCTGTCGCTGAAACGCGCGACAGAAGGCGTGGTATTGCCGTTGCTGGACGAGGTGATTTCTGACCTGTCCCGCCTGGCCTTGGAATGGAAGAATGTGCCGATGTTGGCACGGACGCACGGACAGCCGGCGTCGCCCGTGACTCTGGGAAAAGAGCTCCAGGTGTTCCTGGAGCGCTTGCGCAGCCAACGCGTCGGGCTTGCCGACGCCGTGTATGCAGCCAAGTTTGGTGGCGCCACTGGGCAATTCAACGCCCACCGGGTGGCTTTCCCTGAGGTGGATTGGCCTGCCTTTGGCCAAGCCTTTGTGGAGGGCAAGTTGGGCCTCAAGCGCACCCCGTTGACCACCCAGATTGAGCCGTACGACCACCTGGCGGCCTGGTGCGACGCCTTGCGCCGCATCCACACGGTGCTCCTTGATTTGAACCGCGACGTGTGGACCTACATCTCCATGGACTATTTCAAGCAAAAGATCGTGGCCGGTGAAGTCGGGTCTTCCGCCATGCCACACAAAGTCAACCCCATCGACTTCGAGAACAGCGAAGGCAACTTGGGGGTGGCCAACGCCTTGCTGGGTCACTTTGCCGCGAAGTTGCCCATCTCCCGATTGCAGCGTGACCTCACCGACAGCACCGCGATGCGCAACCTCGGGGTGCCACTTGGCCACAGCGTCATCGCCATGAATGCCACCCGGAAGGGGCTGGGCAAGCTGGTGTTGAACGGGGACAAGATCGCCGCAGACTTGGAGGCCAATTGGGCCATTGTGGCCGAAGCCATTCAGACCATCCTCAGGCGCGAAGCCTACCCCGAGCCCTACGAGGCATTGAAGGCTTTGACCCGCACCAACGGCACCATCAACCAGTCCGTCATGCGTGAATTCGTAGCGGGGTTGGACGTGTCAGACGCGGTCAAAGCGGAGCTGAATGCCATCACCCCAGCGAATTACCTTGGCTTCGCTTCAGATTTGGTGCGCGGATGAGGTCCGTTTGGACCCTGATTCCTTTGATTCGTCACCAACGGGGCCAAGTGCTGTTGGTGGGGGTGCTCCATGCGTTGAGCGCCGTGCTGTCGTTGTTCACCTTCCTTTCGGTGGTGCCCTTTCTGCGCATCCTGTTCGGAGCTGTACCCAGCACGGGTTCTCAAGAAGGTGTCCTCGCTTGGGTCAGTCTTGGGTTTGACCGGTTCGTGCAATCGGAAGGTGCGTCCGTGGCCCTTGCAGTGTTGTGTGGTGCGATGGTGGTGCTGGCGCTTCTGAAAAACGCGGTGCAATACGCGGCACTCTACGTCATGGCAGGCATCCGCACTGGGGTCAGCCGCGATTTGAGACAAGACCTTTATGGCAAGCTTATGTCCATGCCCATGGCGTGGTTCTCCGAGTCCAAACGCGGGGACGTCATGAGTCGATTCACCCACGACTTGATGGAGGTGGAACACTCGGTGATCGGCTCATTGGAAGCGCTGTTGAAGTCCCCGTTGATGGTCGTGGTGAGTCTGGCCACTTTGCTGGCCTTGAGTTGGGAGCTGACGTTGTTCGCGTTTGTACTTCTTCCAGTCACAGGAGCGTTGATCAGCCGTTGGTCCAAGCGACTCAAGCGCCACGCCCAAAAAGGGAAAGAGGAGCTGGGGCAATTGGTGACGGTGTTGGAAGAAACCTTGCTGGGCATGCGGATTGTGAAGGCGTTCAACGCCGAAGCGCAGTTCACAGCATCTTTTTCTGATCGAAACCATGGCCACTTCAAGGCCATGCGCCGCATGCACCGTCGGGAGAGCATGTCTTCACCCATGAGTGAGGTCATTTCGCTGTCGGTGATGGCGCTCTTGTTGTCTTACGGCGGATCGCTCGTGCTCGCAGGGGATTCGGCGCTTTCTGGGGATTGGTTCATCGGCTACTTGGTGGTGTTTTCTCAAATCATTCCTCCAGCGCGGTCGTTGGCCGACGGGTACTTTCGTGTGTCGAAGGGGGTGGCTTCCCTGGATCGGCTGAACGAGTTGTTTGAGGTCGCTTGGTCCCGTGAAGCGGATTTGGGAGATGCGGGAGCCGAAGCCCCCACATGTCGTCGAGCGTTGGTCTTTGAGGACGTGGTGTACCGTTACCCGGAACAGGATGTTCCTGCGTTGAACGGTCTGAACCTCAAGATTCCAGCGGGTCAAGTGGTGGCTTTGGTGGGGCTCTCGGGTTCAGGCAAAACCACGGCGGCACACATGCTGAGCAAGTTTGCCAATCCAGACGAAGGCACGTTGTGGGTGGACGACACCGACTTGAGAACGGTGTCTGGCCGTGCATGGCGCGCCAAGCTGGCCGTGGTCACCCAAGACGCCATGCTCTTCCACGGTTCCATTGCCGACAACATTGTGCTGGGCGACGACACCCCCGATTGGGAGAAGATGCAACGTGCGGCAGCGGCGGCTCATGTTTTGGAGTTTGCAGAGGTCTTGCCTGAAGGCTTGAACGCCAAAGTGGGCGACAGCGGCGGCAAGCTCAGCGGCGGTCAGCGTCAGCGAGTGGCCTTGGCCCGGGCGTTGTATCGAGACGCAGACGTGCTGCTCTTGGACGAAGCGACGTCCGCGTTGGACGCCAGCTCGGAGTCGTTGGTGCAACAGGCGTTGGAGCAAGCTGTCCAAGGGAAGACGGTGGTGGTCATTGCCCACCGCATGTCGACCATTCGCGAGGCCAACACCATTGTGGTGCTTGAGGGAGGGCAAGTGGTGGAGCAGGGAACGCACGACGAACTGATGGCCATGGACGGACGTTACGCGGAGTTGGATCAACTGCAACGGGGAGGGTGAGCGCCATGTTTGTCTCTGGATTCACCTTCATCAACAGCGCAGTCAGGTTCGACTACCCAATCGTCGAGGCGATCCAGAGCATCATGCCGCTCTGTGACGAGGTTGTTGTGGCCGTCGGCGACGCCCGAGACGGCACACGTGCGTTGATTGAAAGCATTGACTCTGCCAAGATTCGCATTGTCGACACGGTGTGGGACCATACCCTGCGTGAAGGCGGGCGGGTGTTGGCGGTGGAGACCGACAAGGCGTACGCGCACATTTCACCTCAGGCGGATTGGGCGGTGTACATCCAGGGCGACGAGGTGCTCCATGAACAGGACCTGCCCGCCATTCGCGAGGCCATGGAACGCCACCTTTCCCGCCGGGATGTGGACGGGTTGCTGTTCAAGTACAAACATTTCTATGGCTCCTACGATTTTGTGGGGGCGTCGGACCGCTGGTACGCCCACGAAGTGCGTGTGGTTCGCGCGGTCCCTTCTGTGAAGTCGTTTCGAGATGCCCAAGGTTTCCGCATTCGGAACAACGAACCCCTTCGGGTGCTTCCGGTGGACGCCACCGTACACCACTACGGTTGGGTGAAGCCACCGCAGGTGATGCAGGACAAGCGCGTGCAATTCAACAAGCTTTGGCACGACGACGATTGGGTGGAAACGCATGTTGTCGGCCCTGAGTCGTTTGCCTACGAAGATCACATTCGGTCGCTGCATCGGTTCGAGGGCCCTCATCCACGGGTGATGCAACGCAGGGTGGCCGCCATGAATTGGACGTTCTCCTTCGACCCGTCCCAGAACCGATGGACGTGGAAGGAGCGCCTCAAGTCGTTGGCCAAGAAATTGGGCGTCAACCCCAACTACGCCAACTACAAGTTGCTCCGGCGCTGACCGGAGGCCGTTGTGCGACCCCAGTTGCACCGCCTTGACAAAATTGACCCACATTTGTCCATGCCTCGGCTGACTTGGATGCTCCGAAACCGCTGCCCCCAATGTGGACAAGCCCATTTGTTCAAGGAGCCCAACGCGTACAAGCTCCGGACCACGGCCCACATGCACAAGACATGCACTGCGTGCGGAGAGGACTTCGAGCGCGAGCCTGGCTTTTACTTTGGGGCGGCGTACGTCAGCTATGCCTTGACGGTTGCCCTTTGGGTGGCGGTGCTTGTGGCGATGATGGTGTTCGACGCGTGGGGGTGGATGGAGTTTGGCATGTTCACCCATCCAGGCATGTACTTGACGACAGGATGCACCTTGTTGTTGGTGCTGATGCCGGTGATTTACAGGCTGAGTCGCTCCATTTGGCTCTCGATCTTCACGAAAACCCGGACATGAAAAAAGGGACCCTCACGTTTGAGCGTCCCTTTCAAACCAAATCGCCTGATTCATTGCGCCGTTGCCAGCGCATTAACCAAAACCGAATCCCTATACCGGGCCAGGTTGCAAAAGGTTGCACTCAGGGCGAAAAAAAATCTCGAAGAAGGGAAAACGTCGCGCGCTCAGGCTTGCTTGGAGCGTTCCTTGTCGGCCTCGTCGCCCTGCACCCGAATGCTCTCTTCGTGAACGGAAGCCAGGATTTTGGACAGGAAGTCGTGGTTCAGCCCCATCTGGCTTGCCCAATCCAATCGGCTCTTCACGATGTCTCGCCAGCGCGCCACACTCAACAGGGACCATTTGTTTCGGTGCTTCAACGCGCCGATCTCGCGGGCGAGGGTCATGCGTTTGTCGAGCATGTGCAGCAGCTGCTCGTCGACGCTGTCAATTTGAAGCCGGAGGGCGTCCAAAGACTCTTGCGCGTCGTTGTTCACGACGTGTTGGACCGGCACGTCCAACTGAGCCAGCAACTGATCCAAGGTCGCCGGCGTGATTTGTTGCTCGGCGTCGCTTAGGGCCAGGGCAGGAGAGGGGTGGCTTTCAATCATCAGCCCTTCCATCCCCAGGTTCATGGCCCGTTGGGCCACGTCCTGAAGGTGTTCTGCCTTCCCTGAGATGTGGGAGGGGTCGCAGAAGAGAGGAACTTCAGGCATCTCCGACCGCAGCGCAATGGGGATCTCCCACATGGGGGCGTTTCGGAATTCCGAGCTGCCGTAGCTTGAAAAGCCGCGGTGCAAGGCACAGACCTGCCCGCGGGTGCATGACGCCACACGCTCCAACGCCCCAATCCACAATTTGAGGTCCGCGTGCATGGGGTTTTTGACCATGACCAAGAGGTCGGTGCCCTTCAACGCCTCGGCAATGGCTTGGACAGCGAAAGGGCTCACTGTGGTGCGTGCCCCAATCCAAACCGCGGACATGCCAGCTTCAAGAATCTTTTCGACGTGTTCGGGAGTCGCGACCTCGGTGATGGCCTGGAGGCCAGACTTGGCTTCGGCTTCCATGAGCCACGGAAGCGCTTTTTCGCCCAACCCTTCGAAGGAATTGGGCCTGGTGCGTGGCTTCCAGAGTCCGGCTCTGAACAACTGAACCCTTCCGCCTAGGGCCAAAGACGCAGCGGCGTTGAGCACCTGTTCCCGGGACTCTGCACTGCACGGCCCAGCCACCACCACCGGACGTTTTTCATGTCCAAACGGGATGTCGGCCGAGAAGCGAACAGATGGATCTCCATGCACCATGGTGTAAAATTACGGGCGGATGACATGGATGCCTTGCTTCTCGCCACAAAACGGCGCCTTTCAGGCACAAAAAAACCCCGGCGCATGCGCCGAGGCTTTTGAAGTACCCAGAACTGGACTCGAACCAGCACGCCCGAAGGCACAGCCGCCTGAAGACTGCGCGTCTACCAATTTCGCCACCTGGGTAAGAGAAGGCCGCAAAGGTAACGCATTAGAATTGAAGTCAACTCACTTCAACGTGCTCGGGCAGACAAACTCTGTGGTGGGGATGGAGGTGGCTGCGATGGCCTTAAACCCACCCAACACGTCGATCCCGTTGTGGTATCCATGGGCCTTGAGCACGGAGTGCGCGATGACGCTTCGGTACCCTCCAGCACAGTGGATGTAGAACAGTTTGTCTTTCGGAATGCGTTCTAGGTGGTTGCCCAAAAACTCCAGCGAGGCGTGCGCCGCGCCCTCCACGTGGGAGGCGCTGTACTCGTCGTCCTTCCGCACATCCACCACGCAAGTGTCGGGGTGGTGGGCCAACACGTGTTCAAACGCCTCGGCATCTACAGTTTCAATGTGGTCGGTGTCTTTGCCTGCCGCCACCCATGCATCCACGCCTCCTTCGAGATGGCCAAGGACGTTGTCGAACCCAACGCGCGAGAGGCGGGTGATGGCTTCTTCGATTTGGTCGTCGTTGGCAATGAGCAAAATGGGTTGCTTGACGTCGACAATCACCGCTCCGACCCACGGGGCAAACCCGCCTTGCAGGCCAATGAACGTAGACCTCGGAACATGCCGTTCAATGAATTCTTGGGTGGGCCTCACGTCCAACACCACGGCCGAGGTTTCGTTTGCTGCAGCTTCGAAGGCGTTTGGGGACAGCGCTCTGGTGCCGCGTGCCATCACGTCGTCGATGCTTTCGTACCCACCCTTGTTCATCGCCACGTTCAGCGGGAAATAGCCAGGAGGTGGCAAGAGGCCATCGATGACCTCGCGCACGAATTCGTCTTTTGTCATGTCTTCCCGCAACGCGTAGTTGGACGCCTTTTGATCACCCAATGTGCCGACGGTTTCTTTGCTCATGTTCTTGCCGCATGCCGACCCTGCGCCGTGGCCAGGGTAGACGATGGTCTCATCTGGAAGCGTCATGATTTTGTGGCGGAGACTGTCGTACAGATGGCCTGCGAGGTCCTCCATGGTGAGGTCGCTTTTTTGGGCCAAGTCGGGCCGGCCCACATCTCCCAAAAACAGAGTGTCCCCGGAGAAAATCGCATGGGGTTGGCCTTGCTCGTCGCGCAACAAGTAGGTCGTGCTTTCCATGGTGTGCCCAGGGGTGTGGAGCACTTCAATCTCCACGGCCCCCAGCTTGAGGCGTTCTCCGTCGGTGGCGATGTGCGCGTCGAATCCAGGGTTGGCTTTGGGGCCAAACACAATGGGGGCCCCGGTCTTCTCGGCCAAGGTCACGTGCCCGGATACGAAGTCTGCGTGGAAGTGCGTTTCAAGCACGTATTTGATGCTGGCGTTCCGATTGGCGGCCAAATCGAGGTAAGGCTCCACCTCCCGGAGAGGGTCAATGATGGCCATTTCTCCCTGGCTTTCGATGCAGTATGCACCTTGAGCGAGACAGCCAGTGTAAATCTGTTTGACTTCCATGGCGACAAAGGTACAGCCTCGGACCAACCGGGACAGGAAACTTGAATCACGCCAGTGCGCAACCCAAGTGGCTCAAGAATCGTCCGAGGACGAGTGCTGTTGAGCCATGGCTTGGTTGCGTCGTGACACGGACCCCGGGTGCTCAAACTCCGCCAAAGCATCGTCCACATTCAGTTGAAAGGTGATGCCTCCTTCGTCCAAGAACCCATCAGATGCCAAGCTGTCGCGCACGGGGCCGATGGCGCCGGCCAAACACACGTGAAGTCCTGCGGCACGCCAATCTTGAAGCAAATTCCTGAAGGTCGCCCGGGCGCTTGCGTCGATGTGAGAAATGGTGTCGGCTTGGATGACGATGAGCTGAAGTGGTGCGCCTTTGCGAACCACCCAAGCTTGGAGGGTGCGCTTGAAGTGGCTTTGGTTGGCGAACGTCAAAGCCCCGTCGTAACGAACCACAAGCACCTCTGGCAACACCACTGCCTCAGGGAATCGCTCCACATTGCGGTGAACGCCGTGAACGTTTCCCAAGATGGCGTGGTGAGGGGTCATCATTTGACGAATCCACAGGGCCAAGGCAAGGCCAACCCCCACGCCCATGCCTGAGGGCAAGCTCACAAAGAGGGTGACCAGCAAGGTGATGGCAAGCACGCCGGCCTCCCACTTGTCCTGTTGCCAGAGTTTGCGAGGGAACCGAATGTCCACCAGCCCTGCCACGGCCACCAGCACCACGGCGGCGAGGACGGCGTTGGGGAGATGATGGAAGAGGGGGGTGAGCAAGACCAAAGTCAACGCCACGACCGTCGCTGCAACCCAAGCCGTGACCGGGGTCTTTCCTCCGGATTGTTCCGTCACCGCCGTGCGGGAAAACCCTCCTGTGGTGGGGTAGCTTTGAAAGAAGGCCCCAAGCACATTGGCCATCCCAAGGGCTTTGAGTTCTTGGTTGGGGTCCACGTCGTAATCGTGCCTTTCTTCCACGGACTTGGCCACGCTGATGGCTTCCATGAAGGCCACCAAGGCCAGCGTCAACGCCACAGGCAACAAGGCGTTGACATCTGCCACGTCCCAATTGGGCAAGCCTGCGGCAGGAAGGCCGCTTGGAATGTGGCCCACCACTTGGACGCCTCGGGACTCAAGCCCCACGCCCCAAGACACTGCGACGCTGCCCAACACAACCATCAACGACGCTGGCACTTTGGGGGCCCAGGCCTTCAGCCCTGCGAGAATCCCGATGGCTGCCAATCCCACGCCAAGCGTGAGGCCCTGGGTGGCGGGTGCCGCATCCATCAAGTGGCCCAACACAAGGTGAACTCGGTTGCTGCGTTCGCACGCAACGCCGGCCAAATGGGGCAACTGGTTCAACCCAATCAACAGTGCTGCGGCCGTGGTGAATCCGCTGATGACGGGTTTGGACAGGAAATGGACCAGAAATCCCATGCGCATCATGCCCATGCCCCATTGCATGAGTCCCATCATGACCGAGAGCAGCAGCGCCAATTCAATGTACCTGTCGGTCCCCGCCAAAGCCAGTCCGCCCAGCCCCGCAGCAACCAACAAGCTGTCCATGGCCACAGGACCCACCGCCAAGTGCCTTGAAGTGCCAAACACCCCGTACACAATTTGGGGAGCCAAGGCGGCGTAAAGTCCGTATTCCAGGGGCAAACCGGCAATCATGGCGTAGGCCATGCCTTGGGGGATGAGCATGATGCCCACCGTCAGTCCCGCTGACAAATCCCCCCTCCAATGCGTCTTGGAATAGGTGCGCAACCAAGTTGAACAAGGAATGTGGAGGAGGAGTCGCACGGGGCCAGTCAATGGCAAGCAAGGTACGCGCCGTAGAAAGGATGGTGTGTGACCCTGGTTGCCCCGTCTTCAGTAGGTGGCCATTTCAATGGAATTCCTGTGCAGGGACAGCACCCCCTCTTTTTCAAACCCCTTCAGCAACCGCGACACCACCACCCGGGAGGTATGCAGGTCGTTGGCAATGTCTTGGTGGGTCGTCTGGAGGATGAGGTTGCCTTGCACTTTGACTTTGTCCGAGAGGTGCCGCTTCAAGCGCGCGGACAAATCCATGAACGCCAACGCATCGATCGCTTGAAGCATTTCTTCCAACCGGCTTTGGCAGCTCTCTAGCACAAACGTGGACCACGAGGTGTACTTCTTGATCCAAGCTTGTCCCACCGCCACGGGCATCATCAACAGGGAGGTTTCTTGTTCGGTGACAGCGCGGATGCTGCTCTTGCTGGCCCCCATGTACGTGCCCATGGACAACGCACAGCTGTCGCCAGATTCCAGGAAGTACAGCAAGATTTCGTCGCCGTCTTGGTCGAGCCTCATGATTTTGATGGCACCACTGAGCAGCAATGGAATGGCCTCCATCCGTTGGCCGACATCCATCACCATGGTTCCCTCGGGAACCAGCATGTGTTCGGCGTGCGCCACGATCTCGTCCATCAACGCGGGTTCGAACACGCCCTCAAAGCGAGAAATCACGTCATTGTGCCAGGACGAGGATGCAGTCATGGGGTCTGCTTTTGGTTCCCCCAAGTTCGGAAACCAAAAGGCACAAAAAAAGCGAGAGTGAGACTCTCGCTTCAGTGCCCAGGGTGGGACTCGAACCCACACGCCCTAACGGACACATGGCCCTCAACCATGCCTGTCTACCAATTTCAGCACCTGGGCGGTGCAAGGCTTGATGCCTTTTTGCAGTGACCCGGCTGGGACTCGAACCCAGGACCCTCTCATTAAAAGTGAGATGCTCTAACCAGCTGAGCTACCAGGTCGTTTCCTCCATTGAGGGGGGCAAAGATAGTCAGTTTTTCTACCGTGCAAACTTTTGCGACATGAGATATGCAACGCATGGTTGTCTTTCAGCGATTAACTTGCACACGGCTTGAGCAGAACCAGGCCCAACCTCAACTTCAGCAAAGGATGACGATACGAATTTGGATGGGGTGTTTGGCCCTAATTGGATGCGCTTGGCTTGCGCCAGGTGAGGCCTTTGGACAAAGCGTCTTGGACCTCCCAGGCATGGATGCGGTCATGATGCACTGCGACTTGAGCACAGCAACGTTGGAGCGCACGTGGACTGAACACGTGCAGGAGGCGGTGTTGGTGTCCCAAGGGTGGGTGGAAGTGGCGACCCCCAAGGCGGGCATCCCAGTGGAGGACCTGCAGGTTCTGCGCGGCCCCGATGTTCCTCACGCGCTCCTTGCCATGCACATCCAACCGCGTGAAACAGCCGTGGCGTACCCCACCGATCGAAACACCTTTGTTGTGGTATCCAGCCAAGGCTTCATGGACAAGTGGTCCGCCCGCTACCTCATCAACGCCCAAGCCCGATTGAAATGAGCAAAAGCATGACCCCGTGGAAGGCTTTGGTCGCGTGTGTGCTCACAATGGGGGCATGGACCAGCTTGCATGCCCAGATTTCCATTTCCAGCACCGACCTCATTGAAGGTTGCGGCGACGCCCTGGTGGACAGCGGCAGCAGCACGGCGCCCTATGGTGCCAACGAAAACGAAATGGTGACCCTGTGCCCCACGGCCCCAGACACCACCATTTGGATTGAGTGGAGCGTGTTTGACCTCGACGCGCAATCCCAAATCACCGTGCATGACGGAGACAACACCTTCGCACCCATCCTCGCACAGGGCAGCGGAGACCAGTTGCAAGGGCTTGTGCAAATCGCGTCAGAAACGAACCCTACAGGGTGTTTGACCATTGTGTTCACAAGTGGGACAGAAAGCACAGGAGACTTTGCCGCAGGCATCAATTGTGGGCAGCCTTGCGCAGTGCCCGTGCCTGTCGTCAATTTGGAAGATCCCGCGCCCTACCGAGTGTGTCCGGGTGTGGAGGTGCCGTTCGACGGGGCCGATTCGTACGCCACCGGAGACGCTGACATCACCATGTGGTACTGGGATTGGAACGGCGACGGTGCGGTGGACGATTCCACCGACAATGGATACGGCATTCATGTCTACGACGAGCCCGGCATTCACCGCATGCAATTGAGCCTGGTTGATGAAATCGGGTGCGAAAGCGTGCAATTGACCAACTACTTGGTCTACGTGAGCAACGACCCTGTGTGGACGATCAACCCCTTGAGTCAAGTGGCATGCACCGGCGAGCAAGTGGATTTGTCCGTGTCCGTGGAGGGACAGCCGTTCACCCTGGAGCCCAGCGTCGACTTCGGCGGCGGGTTGTTCATTCCGGATGAAGTAGGACAGTGCTTTTCCAGCGAATTGACGTTCACCCAGTTCATCCCAGGCCAAACCATCGGGTCGGCCGCAGACGCCCTTGAAAGCTTTTACATCAACTTCGAGCACAGCTTCATGGGGGATTTGACGATCACCTTCGAATGCCCCAACGGCCAAAGCATGATGGTGCACCAGCAAGGTGGCGGCGGCACCTTCTTGGGGGTTCCAGTGGATGACGATTTGGATCCAAATACCCCAGGCGTAGGCTTCGATTACTTCTGGACGCCTGACGCCACCAACGGGACGTGGGCTGAAAACACCACAGGCACGCTCCCTTCTGGGGAATACGAAAGCGTCCAAACCTGGGGCAACTTGGACGGATGTCCTTTGAACGGCGTGTGGCAAATGGAGATTTGCGATTTTTGGGGGCAAGACAACGGATTCGTCTTCGACTGGGCCATCCAGTTTGCGGACAGCCTGTACCCTGCTGAATTGAGTTTCACCCCCACGTTTGGGTTGGAGTGCGACAGCACGTACTGGACCACGTTGGAGCAGAACAGCCACATTGTCTTGGACGGGGCATGGAACTGCGCCGACGTGGGCGTGACCATGACGAACGCAGGCCAGCACACCTACACCGCCCACGCCACCAACAACTTCGGGTGTGAATACACCCAAGACGTGGACGTGGAATTCGTGGCGTTCAGCCCAGCCATCGACGCCAACCCTGACGTGTACTGTGGCGGCCAGCCCGTGGAATTGAACGCCTTTGTGAGCGATCCGGAGGCAGGCGATTTTACCGTGGTGTGGGGACCTGAAGAGTTCCTTTCAGACACATTGGGCGAAACGGTTTATGCGTCAGGCATGGTGAATCCCGAATATTTCAACGTGCACGTGGTGCAGGAATTCGACGCGTTTGGAGGATTGCTGTGTGAAGCAGACGCCGACATTTTGGTCGGCACGTGTGAAATCACCATCCCCAACGTGATCAGTCCTTACGGCACCAGTGGGGCGAACGACATGTTTCGCATTCCTGGCATCGAAACCTACGAGAACGTGGGACTCGTCATCCTCAACCGCTGGGGCAACGTGGTCTACGAGAGCAACGATTTTGGTGCGAGTTCGTTTTGGGATGCAGAAGCCGACGGCGCCACATCTGGTATCTACTATTACAAGCTGACCATCCCTGTGGAAGACGGCCCCCTTGTGGTCACCAGCATTTCAGGCAACGGCGTGGAGTATTACCCTGAGGAAGGGAAGCCTGTGGTCTTGGAAGGGACCGTTCAGATTGTGGACTGAGTTTGTCTTTTGAAAGAGGACGCTCTTGAGGTGCTGACGGCCTGGACCAAGGCCTTGTTGTTGGAGCGACACGAAGAACGCGCCCGACTTCAGTCTCTGCTGGAGCATGCCTCGCTCAAGCAACGTCGGGCGGAAGGATCGTCCTGGTCGCCGGTCGCAGTCACTGCAGCATCGTATGCGTTCGGCGGAGCGCAGTGGTCGCTTGCGTGTGGGGAAGGAGGTGGACTGCCCAACGCGTTTCGGGTGGGCAGTGCGGTGTTGTTGAGCCCCATGGACGACGACGAATCGTCAAAGGCGCTGGGGGTTTGGCCAGCCCGCGTTCGGAAAATGCGGGGACTTGACATGGAGGTGGTGCTGGAAGGCGACGGTCCGGAGGGCGTGTCGCCTCAGCACATCAAGTGGACTGTGGACGCCAGGGCCGACGAGCGCAGCTACAACGCCATGGCCCATGCCCTCAGCCATTGGGTCAATGCCGATGCAGACACGGACAAAGCCTTTCGGGACCTTGCGCTCGGGGTGGCGGAGCGTTGGCCGGAACCCCACCCGGCTGATGCGTTGGTCGGCGAGGCCTCTGGATTGAACGAGGGACAATGCCGTGCTGCTCAGGACATCTGGCGACGCCCGCGAGTGTCCCTGTTGCACGGCCCCCCAGGCACGGGAAAAACGAGCACTTTGGTGGCGGCAGTGAAAGACTTGGTGGCTGCCGGGGACAAAGTCCTTGCAGCGGGGCCTTCCAACATGGCAGTGGACGTCCTTGTGGAGCGCTTTCACCAGGCAGGGTTGAATGTGGTTCGGGTGGGGCACCCTATGCGAGTGCAACAGGGGGTCCTTGAAACGACCTTGGATGCTCGGGTTCAAAACTTGCCAGAATATGCCAGGGTGGTGAAAACGCGTCGTGACGCGGCCCAACAGCAAAGGGATGCCGAGAGGCACGTGCGCAACTTCGATGCCGCCCAGCGCGAGGCTCGCAGGCAAGCCCGTGCCGAGGCTCGTGCTCTGCGGAAAGAAGCCGAGGAGCTCGAGGCTTACTTGGCAGAGAAGGTCATTCGCGAAGCCGACATCGTGTGTGCCACCTTGGTGGGGTGCGACGACCGACGGTTGCGGGGCGTGAAATTCGACGTGGCCGTGGTCGACGAGGCGGCGCAAGCCTTGCCCCCGGCGACATTGATTCCGATGAGGCGTGCCAAGCGCTTGGTGCTGTCAGGCGACCCGTGTCAGTTGCCTCCGACCGTGAAAAGCCAGGGGGCTCAGGTGTTGTCCACCACGTTGATGCAACGCTTGGTGGAGCGCCACCCAGACCAAACCCATTTGCTGCAGGTACAGCACCGGATGCACGCAGGGATCATGGCGTTTGGCAACCTAAAGTTCTACGACGGCCAATTGAAGGCACACCCCGACGTGGGAGGCCGAACGTTGGAAGGGCTTAAACCATGGGTGGTCGTCGACACCGCAGGTTGTGGGTTTGACGAGGTGCGTTCCGAAGAGGGCGGCAGCGTCTCCAATCCCGACGAAGCGTCCTTCGTGTTGGAACGCGCCAGGGAATGGTTGTCCCTTCACCCGGGCATGTCGCTTGGGATTGTGGCGCCTTACGCGGCCCAGGTGGAAACCCTTCGGGAAGGATGGTCAGAGCGCATGCGCGCGCAGCCCGCGCTGTGCCAAGCGGCCGTCACCATCCATACTGTGGATGGATTTCAAGGCCAGGAGCGTGACGCCATGCTCGTGTCGCTGACACGCAGCAACGACAGAGGAGAAGTCGGGTTCCTGAGCGAGAGCCGTCGAATTCACGTGGCCCAAACCCGGGCCAAAATGGCCTGCATGCTGGTAGGTGATAGCGCGACGCTGTCGACCGATGCGTTCCTGGCCGACCTCTTCGACCACGCGCAGGCGCACGACGCGTACGACAGCGCTTGGAGTTGGATGGTGTGACCTCAAGTCAGGCTTCGACTGCTGCGGCGTCTTCTTTGGGCTGTTCTTGACCGTCGACCACCTGCCACTCGTCCTGGGGGAATACCTCCACTATTTTTTGATAGGCGATGGAGGGGATGACGTAGCCCACGCCGAGTTGGTTCATGTGGCCGGACACCTTGTCGAAGGCGTCGCGCACGTCCACGGCGCTGAGCAGGATGTGTTGATTGCTCTCCTTTTCCGTGCCCTTGTCGGCGTCGAAAGTGGTCATGGCGACTTTGACCCGGAACCACTTGTCGCACTCGGGAAAGCGAATCACCTCGATGAGGTTGGTTTTGGTCAGCTGGGTGATTTCAAACGGCCGGATGCCCTCGTAGTCGCAGATTTGGGTCATGCGCGTCTCCGCCTCAGTGTAGGTGTACGCGTCCAAAACGAACTGCTCAACTTTCTTCACTTCCGCCCCCTCGCTGTCCAACGACTGCGAGTTCACTTTGCAATTGAACCAGTGTTTCACCATGCTACGAAGCTACAGGGAGGCCTTGTCGCTGTTCACCAACGCGATGTGAAAATTGCCCACACGAAGTGCACATCTGCTGCAGTCGAAGGAGGTAGTTTGCGACCATGCAATTGCCGGAGGACACTTATATGCACAAAGGGCAGAGGCGGAAGCTGTTGGAGGAGTTGAGGGGCATGGGCATCCGGGACGAGCGCGTGCTGTCGGCCATGGAAGAGGTGCCGCGTCACTTTTTCATGGATTCAGCCTTTTCGCAATTCGCGTACTCCAACAAGGCATTTCCGATTGCCGCAGGCCAAACCATCAGCCAGCCCCACACCGTGGCCAAGCAAAGCGAGTTGCTCGAGGCCCAGCCCGGAGACTCCATCTTGGAGATCGGAACCGGCAGCGGGTATCAGTGTGCCGTCCTTTGTGCCTTGGGCTTTAAGGTGCACAGCATCGAACGCCAAAAGGCGCTCTTCGATGTCGCCGGACCTTTGTTGAAGGCCATGGGCTGGAAGCCGTCGTTGTATTACGGCGACGGTTACAAGGGAAAGCCAGTCTTCGCTCCCTTCGACGGCATCATCATCACATGCGGTGCGCCGGATGTGCCTCAAGCACTGTTGGGCCAATTGAAGGTGGGGGGGCGCATGGTCATTCCTGTCGGCGGAGGAGATACCCAACGGATGTGGACCATTGACCGCATCAGCGAGCGGGAATTCACCAAGAAAGACCACGGAATGGCTGCATTCGTGCCCATGCTGTCTGCCCGAGCCCGCGACTGACCGCGGACGTCGTTAGAGCAACCCATCGAAGTCCCCCAGCCCTTGGCGCACCAACTCCGGCACACCGCTTGTGCAGTCGAGCACCGTGGAGGCTTCCAATTGGCCGATGCCCCCGTCGATCACCAGGTCCACCACATGTCCGAGGCGCTCGCAGATGAGCTCAGGGTCGGTCGTGTATTCCAGCATGTCGTCGTCGTCGTGGACACTGCTCACAACCAACGGCGTGCCCAGTTCCTTCAGCACGTGAAGGGCCACCGGGTGGTCGGGCACGCGAATTCCAATTGTTTTCTTGCGGCTGCGGTAAAGTTTGGGGACCTCCCCGCTTGCAGGCAGGATGAAGGTGTAGGGCCCAGGCAGGGCGCGCTTCATCATCTTGAAGAGCGGGTTGCTCAGGTGCTGGGCGTACTTGCTCAGGTCGCTCAAATCTGCGCAAAGCAAGGAGAAATCCGCCTTATCTGGCTTGATGCCCTTGGCACGCGCCAGGCGATCGAAGGCCTTGGGGCTGCCCAGCTTGGCGGCAAAGCTGTACACCGTGTCGGTGGGGCACACCACCAGACCGTCCCTGTCCAGCACGCGCAGCACCTCCTGCACCTTTCGAGGATCAGGGTTGTGGTCGTGAAGTTTCAGCAAATCGGCCAAAGCGCCAGGGGCTTCAGCCGTTTGACTTGGCGTGGTCTGCGAGGAACTTGGCCAAGCCAATGTCGGTCAATGGGTGCTTCATCAAACCTTCAATGGCGCTCAATGGCCCGGTCATCACGTCCGCGCCGAGCTTGGCACATTCGATCACGTGCATGGGGCCGCGGACGCTGGCCGCCAAGATTTCTGTGCCGAAGTCGTAGTTGTCGAAGATGTTGCGGATGTCCTCGATGAGGTCCATGCCATCCGAGCTGATGTCGTCCAAGCGGCCGATGAACGGGCTCACGTACGCTGCGCCTGCCTTGGCCGCGACCAGGGCTTGACCAGGGCTGAAGATCAATGTGCAGTTGGTCCGAATGCCGTGGTCGGTGAAGTGGCTGATGGCCTTGATGCCTTCTTGAATCATAGGCACCTTCACCACGATGTTTTCATGCAGGGCAGCGAGGGCTTCACCTTCGCGAACCATGCCTTCGAAATCGGTGGAGATCACTTCTGCGCTGACGTCGCCGTCGACGATGTCACAAATGGCCTTGTAGTGGGCCTGGACCGCCTCGTCGCCTGAAATGCCTTCTTTGGCCATCAGGGAAGGGTTGGTGGTCACTCCGTCGAGGATGCCCAGGGCTTGAGCTTCGCGGATTTGCTCGAGGTTGGCGGTGTCGATGAAAAACTTCATGGAGGAAAGGTTGGGCGTTTGCCGGCAAAAGTAGGCCAAATCTGAGCACATGCATCCTCCCCGGAGCCCCTACCTTCGCGGTGTGAAACGGGGCCTTTGGATGTTCTGGGCAATTGCCCTGATGGGATGCGATGCGTCGCAATGGGATCCGGGTGCGCCTGAGGTGCTCGAGGTGTCGTCGTACACCCTGACCACCACGCCAGAACAAGGCACCAATTCCCACCGGGTGGAAGAGGTGTGGGTGTACGGTGCGGCCGACGTGCTGGGGGTGTACCCCTTGCCGGCGACCATCGCCCTTCCCCAAGGTGAACCTCAAACGGTCACGTTGGTGCCTGGCATCCGAGCCAACGGGGTGGCCGCCACCCGGCGCCCCTATCGGTACTACGAGGTCAACACAGTGAGCCTCGACGGCGATCCCACCACGGTTGAGTCCGTTGATTTTGGTGGAGGATACGTGGACCACAGCGGGTTGACCACCAAAGTCATCCTGGCAGAAGATTTCGAATCGGCCAACCGGTTTGTGGCGGGGCCCAACAGCAACGCCGAAGTCATCCGCCAGACTGAGCCAAGCCAAGTGTTCGAGGGGGCGGCGTCGGGGTACATCAAGCTGGACAGCACACACACGCAACTGAGCGCAGCCACGAACGAACAGTTCTTCAACCTGCCCAGGGACCGTGAGGTGTACCTCGAATTCAACTACAAATGCGACGTGGGGTTCTTGGTGGGGTTGGATGTGTTGGGCGGGAGCCAGGCGGGGCGTTTGCCCATCCTCGGACTCAACCCGACTTGCGACGAGGAAGGGGTGTGCGAGTGGAACAAGTTGTACTTGGACTTGTACCCTGCCTTGTCCACGATGCAGGACGCGGCGGCGTTTGAAATCGCGCTGAACGCCAGCATTCCTGCGGACGGAAGCGAAGGCCACATTTGGTTGGACAACTTCAAATTTGTGCACTTTGCCGATTGACGGTCAAGCCCAATCCAAGCCCTGGAATTCCTGGGCATGGCGCTACGTGGTGTCCGACGCCTTGGCCTCAGCGTTGGCTTGGGCCGTCCTGTTCATGTTTCGCAAAGCGGTGGTGGAGCCCAGGCGGTTTGGGATGGAGATCGACATCACTCCAGATGAGAATTTTTGGAAGGCGATGGTCGTGGTCCCGCTCTTTTGGGTGGGGTTGCACGCTTGCATGGGGATGTACTTGGACGTACGTCAACGCCACCGCGGGCTGGAAGTCCGGCAGTCTTTTCGGTCCGCGGCGTTGGGTGGCGTGTTGCTGTTTTTTCTGCTCCTTCTCGACGACGTGACCCGCACCCATGTGGACCATTACGAGACCCTGGGCGTGTGGATGGGGACCCATTTGACATTGATTTTGGGCGCCCGCTGGGCTTGGACGTCTCGTGTGGTGCGAAATGTCCAAAATGGAACGTGGGCCTATTCCACGCTCGTGGTGGGTGACAAAGCGGGCAACGCCGCTTTTCTGAACGACGTGTCGCGCACGCCAGGCAAGTTGGGTTGGAATGTGGTGGCGACGTGGACACGCAAGGAACTCGAAGCAGGACTGAAGTCGTTGGAGTCGTGGCTGGACACCCAACCCGTGGATCGGGCGGTGTTGACCACGCAGGTGGGCGACGACCCTGCGACGTTAGGTTGGATCGCGCTCTTGGAAGGACGGGGCGTGGACATTTTGGTGGTGCCAGGTGCCTTGGACTACATGGCGGGGACGGTGCGGTCGTCCAATCTGTTTGGGGTGCCGCTGGTGAACTTGAGCAAGCCCGGATTGACGGCGGGCATGCGCGTGGTCAAGCGCGCGATGGACATGGTCCTCAGCGCTTTGGCCTTGGTGGTCCTTTCTCCGTTGCTGGTTGGAGTGGCGATCGCGGTGCGCAGGAGCTCACCAGGCCCCGTGTTTTACCAGCAGGAGCGTCTAGGCCTGCACGGCACATCGTTCAGGATTGTGAAATTCCGAACCATGGTGGTGGATGCGGAAGGGGTGAAGCCGCGCCTAAGCTCGGAAGACGATCCCAGAATCACTGCGGTGGGCAAGAAGCTGCGTCAAGCACGAGTGGACGAGCTGCCTCAGTTTTGGAACGTGTTGAAGGGGGACATGTCGTTGGTGGGCCCCCGTCCTGAGCGGGCGTTTTTCACCGACCAAATCGTCCGCCACAGTCCCCACTTTTTGAGGCTTCAGCAAGTACGCCCCGGCATCACATCCTGGGGGCAGGTGAAGTACGGCTACGCAGAAAATGTGGAGCAAATGAGGCAGCGCCTGCGGTACGACATCATGTACCTCGAAAACATCTCCCTGTTGCTGGATTTGAAGATCCTGCTTTACACAATCCGAACGGTGGTCCGGAGGGAGGGAAAGTGATTTACATAAAATTACCGAAATTGCGGGCATGGAGACCATGCCATCGGCGCAGCGTGCCACGCGACGTGCCCGACGTATCCTGGGGTGTTTGGCCCTTGCAGGATGGTCCTGGCTTGCGCATGGTCAATCTTCCAAGGCTGGCTGGGTGGCCCAAGATCAAAAGGAGGGCACCCTTGTCGTGAACTATTACGCCAGTGCACCCGACCCCGAATTGGAGCAACTTCGCACGCTCACGGTTGATGCTTTGGGAGTGTATCTGCGGGGTCAAATTTTGCTGACAGACACCGACCTGGGTTGGGCCGAGTCTGTGCGGTCGGTGTCGCGCGGCATGGATCGCATCGTGTCTGACATGCTGCGCATCCGGTCGTTCGCCGGAACCGAGAAGTTTGATGGGTTTTCTCACATGGTGTACGACTTGCTGTTGGACTTTGAAGAACTCGACCCACGTGATGCTGAGCGGTTCCGAACAGGGCAATCGAGAAGTTTCGAGGAGAATCTGTACGTCCTGGTGGAACAACGCATCCAAGAGATCCTCCTTCAAGCCGGGGTGGAGCTCGGGAGCTTTGTCAACCGAGGACTGCTCCAGAGAATTGGCACCATCGAGCAAAGCGTCCCAGAGGACAACCTCGAGGAATGGATGGAACTCGGGGATAACGAGGAACTGAAGCCACTGGAGCTCAATTTCTCCTTGGAATCCATGTCGCTGCTCGACGGCGCCCAAGATGGAGGCTGGGACGACCTCGGAAATGCATCATCTTCATCTGCCTCAGACCTCGAGCATATGATGCTTCGGGTGCTCGACTTGCTCGAAGACCAGAGCGCGCGGATTTCCAGGCTTGAAAACCAGTCTCACGGCGCCAGGGCTTGGGCGGAGGGCGCTTGGACCCCTACGCGCACGTCGCCCTCGGCAGACGCCGAATTGAAGGCCTTGAATCTGCCTGCTTCGTTCAGCGTTCAGTTCTATGAAGGAAGCACCCGGTTGACGTTGGCTGCGCAGTTGCAGTTGAATGAAGTTGTCGAAGTGATGGGAATTCACGGGCGCTTGAGGGTGGTGTGCACGGGTCATGCCGACGTGAAAGGTGACCGAGCTGCGAATTTGGTCTTGTCGAAGCGCCGCGCAGAAACCGTCAGGACCCACCTGCTGGAAAGTGGCGTGGCCTCCACACGAGTCGTGCTCAATTACTTCGGGGAAGAGCGTGCCCAAAACCGCGGCGCCTTGGACAGGCGGGTGGAGGTGGCGTTCTTTGTGGAAGAATGAAGATCATCTGCATCGGACGCAATTACGCGCAGCACGCCAAAGAACTGGGGAACGCCGTGCCGTCGAAGCCCGTGGTGTTTCTGAAACCGCAGAGCGCCATCCTCAGCCACAAGCATCCCTTTTACATCCCCACCTGGACCCAGGTGGTGCATCACGAAGTGGAATTGGTGGTCAAGATCAACCGAATTGGAAAAACCATTTCAGAACGTCACGCCCACCGGTACTACGACGAAGTGGGGTTGGGTATCGATTTTACCGCGCGCGACGTGCAGGCAGAATTGAAGGAGAAAGGCCACCCATGGGAACGGGCCAAGACGTTCGACGGGTCGGCCGTGGTGGGCGGATTCGTGCCGTTGACGGAACTGGGCAAGCCGGTCGATGACTTGGCGTTCACCCTGCACAACCACGACCAAATGGTGCAATCTGGCAATTCCTCAGACATGCTGTTCTCGGTGGATCGGTTGATTGCTGAAGTGTCCACCTTCATGACCCTGAAAATGGGCGACTTGATTTTCACAGGCACACCCGCGGGGGTGGCTGCGGTGCAACCTGGAGACCGCCTCACAGGCCGGTTGGAAGGCCGCGAGTTGTTTGCAGTCAACGTCAAATGAACCGTGACATGCACCTCTCTTTCATTGGATTCATGGGCAGCGGGAAGACCACGGTGGGCCAAGCGATGGCCAAACGGTTGGGGCGTTCGTTTCTCGACATCGACGCTGAGGTGGAACGCATGCTGGGCATGCCCATTCCTCTGGTGTTTGCGGAGCTTGGCGAGCCAGCCTTCCGAGAGGCTGAGCAAGACGCGTTGAGCGACGCTCTGCGCCCCAAAGAGCCCATTGTGTTGGCCACAGGAGGGGGGACACCTTGTGCCGAAGGGGCCATGGAGTGGATGCGTCGCAAGTCGCTTGTGGTGGCCCTTGCGCCCCCGCTTGAGGTGTTGTTGCTTCGGTTGGAATCCTCGCTGGATACCCGTCCCATGCTGAAAGGGAAAACAGGCCAAGCGCTGGCGCAGCATGTCCAACGGATGATGTTGACCCGCGCCGCATGCTACGGCCAGGCCGACATCACCTGGACGCAAGGGGAGTGGACCGACAACCTGTTGAACGACGCCCTGGCGCAAGTGCGCTGGAGGCTCGAAGAAAGTTGATTCAGCGCGCGGGGCGCTCCAAATGCACCGACGCGTGGTCTGGGTCGGACAGGTCGACCGCGATGTGTTCGTTGTGGTGGGTGCTCAACGTCAATCCGCAGTAATCGGCCCGGATGGGGAAGGACCGGTGTTTTCGGTCGACGAGCACCGCGGTGTGAACCTCGCGCGGGTTTCCCTCCAGGACGAATCGAACGGCGTGGATTAACGTTCGTCCTGAATTCAGCACGTCGTCCACCAGTATCACAATCTTGTCGTTCCAAGCGGTCATGTCCACATCGCAACGTAACTCGTGCTCCAACGGCAAGTCCTTGTGCATGGTCAATGTGCCGGTCACCACCTCGAGGTTGGACAGGGCTTGAAGCCGCGAAGACAACGCCTCGCACAAGGCGACACCTTGGCCGGCCACCCCAATGAGGACGAGGGTGGACTCCTGGTAGTGCACCTCGAGAAGTTCCCGGGCCATGCGGTCCAATTTGCGAACCACCTTGTCGTGGGTCATGACCAAGTCACGTTGTGCGCTCATGAGACCAAGTTCGGGATTTTCTCCAACAATGCGACCGCCTCCACATGGGCGGTGTGCGGGAATTGATCCACGAGTTTCAAAGACTTCAATTCGTACCCTTGGGTTCGCAATTCCACCAAATCGCGGGCTTGGGTGGCGGGGTTGCAGCTGACGTACACAATCCGCTGGGCCTCGAGTCGCATGACCTTCCGGAGGGTCTTGGGGGAAATGCCTGCGCGTGGTGGGTCGAGCACCACGGTGTGTAGTTTGCCCTTGTACTCTGGGTGTTCCAAGAGGAATTTCCCGGCATCTGCCGCGAAGAAGGAGACGTTCTTGACGCCGTTGCGGGTCGCCGCCTCGCGCGCATCCTCAATCGCTTGAGGCACGATGTCCACCCCGACCACAGGCACGTTGGCATGTTTGGCCAGGATTTGGCCGATGGTGCCTGTCCCACAGAACAGATCCATGATGACTTGACCTGGTCGAGATTCGACGCCCTCCAGGGCGAGCGCCATGACTTCGGCGTACAGCTGCTCGGCCGAGGCTGGATTGGTCTGGAAGAACGAGGCCATGCTGATGCCGAACGACAACCCGTGCAGGACCTCGGTCACCGAGCTGTTTCCCCAAATGACCTTGCACTGTCCTTCGCGGGCTTCCACACGTTCGCCCACGTCGTCGTTGAGGGTGTGAAGGATGCCTTGCACCCTGTCGCCCCACAATTGTTGGATCAAATCCACGAAGCCGTCGACGTCCAAGGGGGCGTCTGATGTGGTCACAAGGTTGACAAGAAGGCCGCCGTCGGCCAAGCTCTTCCGCACCACAAGGAACCGGAAGAAGCCTTTGCGCTGAGGCGGATGCCAAGCCGGCAGCCCCGTGGCTTCGCACCATGCCCTGACCTTGTGAAGGGTTGACTCGACCAAAGGGTCGAACAACCCACTGTCCGCGTCCAAATTCTCCACAGCCCACCACGTGCCTCTGTGCTTGAAGCCCAGCCCAAAGTCATCCACCTTTTCGTTGGTCTCGAGGTCGTGCCGGATCTCCGAGAAGCTGTACTCCATCTTGTTTCGGTAGTGCCAGGTCTCGGGAGAGGGCACCAGACCTTGGAACACCTCGTCCAAATTCTCTGCCCCTCCGATTTTGCGGTACAGGTCCAGCGCGGTGGCCGTTTTCCATTCGTGCTGGAGCTCGATGGGCACCGTGGCGTAGGGCGCCCCAGGGATGGTTTGGTGGGGCAATTCCAGTTCGAAGTCCGCTTGTTCGAGCACCTGCAGCAGGCGGCATTCGGCGTGCTTGGACTTGCATTTCACGACTTGAGCCTCGACGGTTTGGCCTGTGAACGCGTTCTGAACGAAGACCACAAACGGCCCCTTCTCCGTCTCCAGACGTGCGATGCCTTTGCCGCCGAACGCCATGTCTTGAATCTGCAGCGTCAGAATCTGTCCCTTGTGGAACGTCCGCTTCACACGTCGATGTCCTCCCATGTCCTTGGTTTGGCGCGAAGGTACTGTCCCGGGATGCGGTACCTTTGAGAGATGCCTCTTTCGTCCAAAGAAATTTGTCGTTGCGCGGCGCTCGTATGGAGTGCTTTGTGCATCTTGACGCCTGCTTCAGCTCAAATGCGTGCAGGCGAGTGGTCTTTGGCCACCTTCAACGTGCGCCACGACAACCCAAGCGACCCCTTGACGTGGGAGGAGCGGCGGGACCAAGTGGCTCAAATCGTTGGGTTTTATGACGTCGTGGGCATCCAAGAGGCGCTGCCACATCAGGTGGAAGACCTTGCAGCTGGGCTTCCGTGGATGGCCCACGTCGGGCGTGGACGGGACGCCGACGGGGGCGGAGAAGCCTGTCCCATTTTTTACGACAAGAACAAATGGGAGTTGCTCTTCAGCGAAACCCTTTGGCTGGCCCGAGATTGGAAAACACCGGGGGCCGTTCACCCGGCCGCGGATTTGCCGCGCATTGTGACGGTGGCCACGCTGCACCACAAAGCCGACGGCAAGACGTTGCGAGTGTACAACACGCATTGGAGCCACGTGTCGGTGGGTGCGCGGGAATTCGCTGGGGACTTCCTCGCTGTGCTCGACGCGGCATGCGATGCGGACGCCACGGCGCTGCTTGGGGATTTCAACGAAGTGCAGTCTTCTCCAGGTCGGATGGCCCTGTCCGAGGCGGGCTTTGTGAACACCTACGACAACCCCAAAGTCCGGTGCCGACGCGAATTCCCCACTTACACCACATTCAAGCCTGAGGGTTCGGCAGGCGGGCCTCGCATTGACGCCGTCTACGTCAAAGGGCTGGAGGCCACCTGGACGTGCGTCGACGAAGTGATCGTCAAAGGCGTCTTCATCAGCGACCACATGCCCGTACATGCCGTGGTCAAGTGGACCCCCAACGACAACGGCCGTCCATGACCCCGAAGGAAAACCTCAAAACGATGGGCACGTGGCCGGTGTTTTTGACGGCCATCTCCACCATTTTGGGGGCGATTTTGTTTTTGCGATTTGGGTACGCCGTCGCCCACGTCGGCTTGTTCTCCACGTTGATGATCGTCTTCGTGGGCCATTTGGTGACGGTGCCCACAGCCCTCGCTGTGGCCGAGATTGCCACGAATCAAAAGGTTGAGGGAGGAGGGGCTTATTACATGATTTCCAGGTCTTTTGGGTTAAACATTGGAGGTGCCATTGGACTGGCGCTGTACTTGTCCCAGGCGATCAGTGTGGCGTTCTACGTCATCGCATTCACCGTGGCTTGCCGCGATTTGTTGCATTGGACGGACATGGCCCATGGCGTGGCCATCGATCCGATGTGGGTCAACCTGGGGGTGATGGCGCTGCTCACCGTATTGATGGTGGGCAAGGGGGCCAACCTTGGTGTGAAGGCCCTATACATTGTGGTTGTGCTGTTGTTCTCGGCTTTGGTCTTGTTCTTCCTGGGGAGTGGGCCAGGGAACCCCAATCTGAGTCCACTTGCGACCATCCCTGATGTGTTGACCACCGCGTCGGGCGAAACCGTGAACCGGTTTTCGTTTTTCGAAGTGTTCACTTTCATTTTTCCCGCGTTTACAGGCATCGCTGCAGGGCTTGGGCTCAGTGGGGATTTGAAAGACCCACGTTCCAGCATTCCCAAAGGCACCATTTGGGCCACCGTGGTGGGCATTGTGATCTACATCGCCGTGGCCATCAAGTTGTGGTTGAGCGCCCCACTCGAAGCCCTGGCGGCGGACGAGCTGTTCATGGAAAACATCGCCCTGTGGGGCCCCATCATTCCCATTGGATTGGCCGCTGCGGCGATGAGCTCGGCCTTGGGCAGTGTGATGGTGGCGCCGCGGACGTTGCAGGCGATCGCCGCGGACGAGATCTTTCCGGCCGGCATGTCGGCCTGGCTGAAGAAGGGCAGGGGTTCTCAAAACGAACCGGTGCGTGCATCCTTGGCCACATGCGCCATTGCGTTTGTGTTTGTCCTGATGGGCGACATCAACGCCGTGGCCGAGATCATCTCCATGTTCTTCATGGTGACCTACGGGGCCATTTGCTTGGTGTCATTTTTGGAACACATGGCGGCGGACCCGAGTTATCGCCCCACCTTCCGGTCCCACTGGTCCATCAGCCTAATGGGTGCGGTGTTGTGTGTCGTGCTGATGTTTGGCATGAACCCGACTTACGCCACGGCGAGCTTGATCATCATGGTGCTCATCCACGCATGGGTGTCCCGCCTCGGTGGTGGCCAGCGCGGGATGGTTCGGTTGTTCCGTGGAGTCATCTTCCAAGTCCAGCGCTTCCTTCAGTTGGCGTTGCAAATGAGCGACGACGACGACCTCGAAGAGTCCACGGGCTGGCGGCCGTTTGTGTTGGCCATTTCCCCCGACACGTTTGACCGCCAGGAAGGGTTTGACATGGTGCGATGGGTGGCCTACCGGCATGGATTTGGCACGTACATGCACTTCGTCAAAGGGTTCTTGTCCCAACAGACCCAGGCGGAAGCCAGGAAGGCTCAAGCTCAATTGGTCAAACGCGCCCGCGGCAACCGCAGTCGCGTTCACCTGGACACCATCATCAGCCCTTCCTACACGTCGGCGATCGCCCAATGCATCCAGCTTCCTGGCATTTCAGGCAAGGGGAACAATCTGTTCTTGATGGAATATTCGCCGGACCAGCCGGCCAACCGCGACCAACTCATGGACAACTTTGGGCTGTTGGCGGCGTCTGGATTGGACCTGGTGTTGTTGCGGAGCAGCGGTCGGAAGTTTGGCAACAGGCACGACATCCATTTGTGGATCACGCCTGAAGACAGCATCAACTCAAGCCTGATGATTTTGCTTGCCTACATCTTGCAAGGGCACCCAGATTGGAGCGACGCGAGCATCAGCGTGTTCTTTCTTCACGACGGAGAAAATGCAGAAGAAGAGGAAACCTTGCGCGCAAGCATCGTTGAGGGACGCTTGCCCATTTCGGAGCAAAACATTGAGCACATCACCCATTACTCCAGTTCGGTGCAGACCATCAAGAACAAGTCGGGCGGTGCAGACCTTGTCATTCTTGGATTCCAAGTGTCCTACATCGAAACCATGGGCGAGGACGCCTTTGAGCGATTCAATGGCTTGGGAGAAGTGATGTTTGTCCACGGGATGAAACCCCTCGCCATTCAGTGATGTCCAAAGTTGCCCTCATCCACGGCCCCAACCTGAACCTCTTGGGCCAACGCAACCCTGAGGTGTACGGCGACTTGACGCTGGAGAAGCTTGAGGCCGCCGTGGCGGCACGTGCGGCCGAGCTCGGGGCTGAGGTTCAAGCTTTCCAGAGCAACCACGAAGGCGAACTGATTGACGCGCTTCACGCCGCTGGCAAATCCTGCCAAGGCGTGGTATTCAACCCCGGCGGCTTCTCGCACACATCTGTCGCGCTGCGCGACGCCGTGGAGGCCATTCAAGTCCCAGTGATCGAGGTGCACATTTCCAACATTCACGGAAGAGAGCACTTTCGTCGCACCAGCTTGACGGCTGCGGCCGCGAAGGCTTGCATTTCAGGGTTGGGCCTCCGGGGTTATTTGTCTGCCTTGGAAGCGCTGTTGGATTGCTGATTGATTCGAAGTTCCTGCCCCAACAAATTCCACAATCCAGAGGGTTGAGATTTCTTCGGTGGTTTGACAGGAGCCGGAGCCGACTTGCAAGGCGAACGCGGTCTGGGATCGGAGGCGAAAACGGGGATGTTCGCACCGACACCACTTCCATCCGACGGGCCTGAAAGTGAGGAAGGTACCTCCGCCCAGCGGAAGGTGCAGGACACGCTGAATCACCCCGTGGTTCATGTTCCACGTTTCTGCCGTTTGCCAATCCTCGACGCCTGGAGCCTTGAACTCCAATTGGTAGCCTGTCACTGGGATGCCCAACGTTCGGTGCATTTTGCCAGACAGGTGCAGCTTGGTCTGGCTGGTCATGCGACATGTGTCGGTGTTGGCTGGAAACCGGTCAACCCGGGTTGTGCCAGCTTGGCACGGGGCGCTGGATTCAATGTGCCACCACGCATCCAAAGGAACATGGGGCCATTCAATTTCGCCAGTCGAGGGGTCCCAACTCAGGGTGTCGCTGAGCAGGGTCCACGGATTAGGCCACATGCCATCTTCGGGTGCAGCAAGTTGAACCAGAAAAGCACGTCCTGACGCCGGCTGGGCGCCGTGGATGTCCCACACTACGGTTTTGATGTGGGGGTCAGAAGAGGTGATTGGGTGACAGGAAGCGAGGACCAAGCAGAGAATCGATGCTGCGAGGCCTGGTTGATAAGACGTTCATGACGCAAGGGTCGACACCTTCTGAATGTCGTACCCAGCCCATTGGACGGCCGTGGGTGTTGGGTTGGCAGACGGGTCAGGCCTTCTTCAACTGAGCCAGGTGCTTGTTGAAAAGCGTCACCAGCTGCGACGCGTCTTTGGCTTCCAGTTGCTTGCCAAACACAAGGGTCTTGGACGCCGTCCCCACGTGGATGCGGTCCCCACCGACGACCCAAAACTGCTGGTCCATCGATTCGAGAAACGATTTGGGGTTGGGGGCAGGGGCTTCGGCCGGCTTCAATTCGTGCAGTGGTGCGTCCGTGGCTTTTCCATGCTGTTCCCCATGGTCCAATCGGATGGACAACCCATCGTGGCTCAATTGGACCACTTCTTGGCCTGACCTGCGCCAACGCACAGCCTTCCATCCGCGCATGGCGAAGAAGGCCCAGAACCCCATGCAAATGAGGTAGAAGTGACGCTCCCCACCGGAGAAGCTCCATGCACCGTAAGCCAACATGGCGCCCAAGGCCCCCCATGCGCCCAGCCAGAGCTCGAGGCTCTGTCGCTGCCAACCCGGAATGGCCCCTGAAATGGTGGCCATCCACCGGTCGCTGGAGCGGCTGACCACGATGCGTTCTCCGATGCGGTGACTCTTCATGTGGAGGGGTGGGCAAGGGCCCGTCGATACAGGGTTTCGTATTGGGGCAAGATCTTGTGAATGAGGAACTCCTCGGCCCGTTGAAGTGCAGCTTCTTGGAACCGGGAAAAGTTGGCGCTGTCGAGCACGTGCAGGGCGTCTTGGGCCATGCCTTCCACATCTCCCACGGGACGGAGCATGCCTGTCTTGCCGTGCAGGTTGACCTCAGGCAGCCCTCCCACATCTGTCGAAATCACGGGGACCCCTGCAGCGAAGGCTTCCAGGGCCACCAGCCCAAAGCTCTCCGTTTCAGAAGGAAGCACCAACAAGTCGCTGATGAGCAAGGGTTCAATGGGGTTCTTGACTTTGCCCAAGAACACGACGTCTTCGGCGACCTTCAATTCGAGGGCGCGCCGTTCCGCCGCTGCTCGGTCGGGACCGTCTCCGACCATGAGGAGTTTGGCTTCTTTGGAAGCGCGGAGGAGTGCGAACATGGCCACCACATCGCACACGCGTTTCACAGGCCGGAAGTTGCTGATGTGGCAGAGCACAGGTGCTCCAGAGGGCGAGAGTTCGTCTTGGAACAACGTGTTGGGTTCACGTTGGAAATGGCTCGGACAAATGAAATTGGGTACGACCTCAATCAGATGCTCGCCAAATGTCTCCACCGACACCCGCTTCAGGTCGGATGACACCGCGGTGACGACGTCGCTTTCCTCCATGGCGTCGCATATCGACGGCTTGAACGACGCGTCCTGGCCAAGCAGGGTGATGTCTGTGCCGTGCAGGGTGGTGACCACAGGAAGGCGATGCCCTTGTTTGGCCAAAATCCGCCGGGCATTCAACGCCGCGCTCGCGTGGGGGATGGCGTAGTGCACGTGCAGCAAGTCGAGCGCATACGCCGTGGCCACCTCCACCATTTTGGACGTCAAGACCAGTTCATACGGGGGGTAGTCGAAGAGCGGGTACTTGGACACCTCCACCTCGTGGTAGAACACGCGGGGGTGAAACGACCCCAAGCGCACGGGTTGCGTGTACGTGATGAAATGCACCTCGTGCCCCTGGTCTGCCAGGGCTTTGCCCAACTCCGTCGCCACCACGCCGCTGCCGCCGTAGGTGGGGTAGCACACAATTCCAATGCGAAGTGGGGCAGCGGTCATGGCTCAAAAACGGCTTGTGGCCCCCAAATGTTCGAGCACCACGCGTTGAATTTCTGTCCTTGTGTCGAGGCGCAGCAGGGATTTGTTGGACGCATCTGGATAGGTGCGGTTGCTCAGGAATACGTAGACCAAATCGTAGGTCGGGTCCACCCAAACCAACGTGCCTGTGAAACCGCTGTGGCCGAAGCTTTCCCATGACGCGAGGTCGCAGGTTGGGCCAGAATCGGGTTCCAGGGCGGGCTTGTCGAAGGCGATGCCCCGGCGGTTGTCGCCGTCAGGGAAGGCCCGATTGGTCCATTGCCCGAGCACGTCTTCTGGTACGATGCGAATGCCTTTGAACACTCCGCCTCTGCGCCACGTCTCGGCGAGCTCCGCGAGGTCGTAGGCGTTGGAGAAGAGCCCGGCATGGCATGCGACACCGCCCATCATCGCGGCTCCGGGATCGTGCACGGTGCCACGCACTTCGCACTCTCTGAATTCTCGGTCCCATTCGCTCGGGGCAATGCGCTCCAGCGGCACGCCGTTCTTCAGCGGGCAGTAACCCATGCTTTGCCATCCCATCGGAGCCGCCACGTGGTTGGTCACCCAGTTCTCGATGTTCATTCCCCACGTAGACAAGACTTTGTCCCACATGTAGAAGCCGAGGTCGCTGTAGCGGTAGTCGCCGGGGGCGTCCAGCTCGGCGTTCAGGATGGTGTTCCAGATGGTGTCCAAATAGGCTTCTTCCATGAACATGCCCGGGGTCACAGGCACGTGGCATGATGTGTCCGGGGCATCGCAGAAGGCGCTCGTGGTGTCCTCAAGGGCGCTTCGGTAAAACGGGATCCAGGATGCAAGCCCCGCCTGGTGGCTCAACAGTTGGCGTGGGGAACGGGTGCCTAGAGGATGGCCCTTGAGGTCGGGCAGCAGGTCGTGCACCTGTCCATCTTCTTCCAACAGCCCAAATCCTGACATGTGCATCAAGGCGTTGCCCGTGGCGGCAACCTTGGTGATGGAGGCCAAGTCGTAGACCGCATCGGGCGTCGTGGGTTGTGTGCCGTCCAACGTGCCCACGGTGTGGTCCACCACGATTTGGCCTGCATGGGCGACCACGACCCTCGCACCAGGCATGGCGCGCCTGTCCAAGGCCAACTGCAGCAGGCTGTCGACTTGAGCATTCGGGGTGTCCCAAAAGGCCAAACGCCCATCCACGGGGCGTCCCAAGCGCATGGCGCCTTCCAGGTTCAGGCCATCTCCCTCGCGCCATGGGGTGGCCAAAGGTGTGACAGGCAGACTGCCGCCGATCGGGGTGACGCCGGCCACGGCGTCGGCCACAGCATGGCAAGTTCGTTCGTCGTCTTGGTAAGCGACCAGGATGCCGGCCACGTGGGGCTGAAGAACCACGAACTCTGACAAAGCGTAAGGATTGCCCATCCACACCACCATGACGTTCCTGGGGTCGAGGTTGCGCTCGGCCAAGAGCTCTGCGACGCGTGCCAGACCTTCAGGCTGGACGCCGAAGTTTCGTGAGGGCCGGTGGCTCATTTCGGTGGCGGTGACCAACACATGGGTGGCCTGCGCCAGCGCGGATTGGACTTCGCGTTTGCCCAGGCCACTTCCATCTTTTCCCAACACGTGCCGCGACACGGTCCACCCTTCACCAAGGTGGTTGGCGAGTTGGTCTTCGAGGGGGGCGCAGGACTTGCCGTGGTTGGCCAAATCCAACATCACCGCATGGCCCTGCGTGGCATACCAGGTCTTGGGATAGGACGTGTGTCCTGGCAGCATGGTCAGGCTTTGTGCGAGAAGTTCTCGGTGAACGAGTTCGGCATGCTTGGGTTCCCAGGCGGTTCCGGTGGCCGGCACGGTTTCACCAGCGTGGGACCAAAGTTTGGCCAACAGCACGCGCCGGCATTTCGTGTCAATGTCCAGGGTGTCCAAGGTGCCGTCCGCCAAGGACGCCATGGCTTCTTCAATGGCCGCGACGGGGTCGCCCGGGAACAACAAGACGTCGTTGCCCGCTTTCAGGGCGTCTCGGATGCGTCGGCGCTCACCCGCAAAATCGGCGAACCCCTTCATGCTCATGGCGTCTGTGAACACCAGGCCTTGAAAGCCCATCTCTTGACGCAACAACGTGTCGACAATGGCCGGGGAGAGGGTGGAAGGTTGGGCTTCGGTGCTGTCCAACCCGGGCACGTCCAAGTGGGCGACCATCACCCCGCCCATGCCGTGGTCGAACGCGTGTTGGAACGGGGCCAATTCCACCGAATCCAACCTCGCGCGGTCGTGCAATATGGAAGGCAGCGTGGCGTGAGAGTCGCTGTCGCTGTCGCCATGTCCTGGAAAATGCTTGGCGGTGGCCAGCACACGCTGGTCCTGGAGGCCGTCGGCGTAGGCTTGCCCCAGCCTGGACACCCACGCCACGGATTCGCCAAAGCTTCGGCTGCCAATCACAGGGTTGATCGGGTTGGAGTTGACGTCCACCACCGGGGCGAAGTTGACGTGAACGCCCGTGGCACGGAGGCTTTGCCCCACCACTTGCCCAAACATCCTGACCAGTTCCTCGTTGCGCGTGGCGCCCAAGGTCATGGCCCGCGGGAAGGAGCGCGTGCTGTCCAGGCGCATGCCCAACCCCCATTCGGCATCGGAGGACACCATCAAAGGAACGGAGGCCAAGTCCTGCAACCGCTTCAATCGAACGCGCTGGTGGGCGGGCCCGCCTTGCATGCAAATCACGCCGCCCAACCCGAGGTCGCGGGTCCATCGCTCGGCCTCTGCCCAGCCTGCGGTGTCGGTTCGGGCGTAGATGGGGACCATGAGCAGTTGGGCCACGCGCTGTTCCAAGGTCAACGTGGCCATCAAGCTGTCCACGACATCCACAGGACCGTCCAAAAACGCCGGTGGTTTGAGGGAAGAAGTCAGGGAAGGGTGTTGGCCAAAATAGCAGCCCCAAAAGGCAAACAACGCCCCTAGGGTCAACGCAAGCCGGACCATCAAGTGCGGTCCGCCATGCGGGTTCGCGCAAGGGAGAGCAAGAAGTTGAACTGCTCTTCCACGGTCAAGTCGCTGTTGTCGACCACGACGGCGTCTTCAGCTTGGCGCAGGGGCGCCACCGCACGCTCAGAGTCGATGCGGTCGCGGCTGAGGACGTTGTCCAAGACGTCGTCGTACGACACGTCTTTGCCCGCCAACTGCAATTCGCGCAACCGTCTGTAAGCGCGTGTTTCAGGGTCCGCTGTCATGAAGACCTTGAGTTCCGCGTCGGGCAGCACGACCGTGCCGATGTCTCGGCCGTCCATGACCACCCCGCCAGCCTCGGCCATGCGTTGTTGGATGGCCACGAGTTTGGTCCTCACCTCAGGCACCCGCGCCACCAAGCTCACCTTGTTGGCCACATCCATGCTTCGGATTTCTTTCTCGACGTTCACGCCGTTCAAGTGGATCTCAGACTGTTCCGTCTTGGGATTGTACTTGAAGGCCAAGAACATGCGCTCCAACCCGGCACGCAACCCCACCTCGTTCACTTCGGTGTCGACCACATTGCGCTCTTTCATGGCGTGAAGTGTGGCGGCACGGTACATCGCCCCTGTGTCGATGTAGACGTAATTGAGTTCCTTGGCCAAGGATTTGGCCATGGTGCTTTTTCCAGCACTCGAGTGCCCGTCAATGGCGATGTTGATGCGACTGCGACCCATGCGTCGAAGATAACTTGCCCCAAGCAACAATCAGGGCTGATTGCGCCCAGATTCGCGGCCTTGTTGAGGCACCTGAATCGCCAAGGCCAAATGCGTGGAGGTTCCTGCGAAGTGGTATACGCTTCTGGCCACGCTGTAGTGGAGCGCTTTGAACTGACCTTGAAGCCCCATGGACAGCCCATTCAAGCCAGTCCGGCCTGCGGCAACCATGGTTTTTTGCCGTTGGTGGTTGTAGCCCAAATGCCCCGTCAATTGAGGTCCCAGCTTCAGTGTGACCCCGCCGGTCAGGTGTCGGGCGAGTTGATCTCCCCATTCCCAAATGTCGTTGGGGATGACTTCTCCGGTCAGCGGGTCGTAGGCGTCGTCGTAGGTGCCTTCGGGCGCAAGCTCCCATGTGTTCAGCATCTGCATCCTCAAGTGGAAGGTGAAGGGCGCATTGGGAAAGGTCTGGGTCCAACCCGCCTGCACGTTGTAGGGCAGCCTCCCTTGGGGCATGATGCCAGAAAAGTCCTCCTGCACGCCCAGGTTGCTCACGACGAAGCCAAGGGCGCCCATGCCGTTTTGGGTGCGACGAAGCGCCGCCAAATCCACGGCCAACACGCCTGCATTCACTTGCGCGAGGTTCCGATGTCCTGCCCACCCTGTGGCCCCCAAAGTCCATTGCGAGCCCAACGCCCACGAGGTGCCGCACTGGGCGATGTAGTCTCCGCCGGAGAAATTTCCCGATTCGAGTCCTGCGGCTGTGGTGCCTTCGAACGTCCCGAACGTCGAAAAACGGATGCCCACGTGGGACGCGCGCTTGCCATGCTGGGCCAGAGGCCAGGTGACGGCACCGGCGCGGATGCCTGCGAAATAATCCAAGTAGGAAGTGTACAGGTCGCGTTCCACTGTGGAATCCAGTGCGCACGGGTGCACGGCCACCGACCACCCGTCGGCTTCGAGGGGCGCCACGTCCAAGCCGCCCAGCGCGGCGTGGCGAGGGGCTGCGACTACGTCCCAGGCCAGAGATGTGGGAACGTCCTGCGCGCACAAGGATTGGAGTCCAAGCGTCAGGCTGAACAACGCGACATGGCGGAACCAGGAGATTGCGGGCATGAGGGCAAGTTACGAGGCGACCACGCGCAGGGGGTTGTCCACTTGCTGGCCCAGCATGGCCCTGTCCACCACCTGGCGCATGTGCGTGACGTACGTGAAGCTGAGGCCTTTGATGTAGCGGGGGTTGATGTCGTCCACGTCTTTCCGGTTGCGCTCGCAAAGGATGATTTCCTTGATGCCGGCCCGCTTGGCGGCCAGGATTTTCTCTTTGATGCCTCCCACCGGCAACACTTGGCCACGCAACGTGATTTCACCACTCATGGCCATGTATTTCCGGACCTTGCGTTGGGTGAAGGCGCTGGCCAACGCGGTGAGCATGGTGATGCCTGCGCTTGGGCCATCCTTGGGAATGGCGCCCTGGGGCACGTGGATGTGAACGTCCCACTTGTCAAACACGTCGGGAGTCAACCCCAACCAATCGGCATGGGCCTTGAGGTGTTGCAGCGCAATCACGGCAGATTCTTTCATAACCGCCCCCAAATTGCCGGTCAACGTCAGCTTGCCTTTGCCTGGAGTCAAGGACGATTCGATGAAAAGGATGTCGCCACCACGGGGCGTCCAGGCCAGGCCCGTCACCACGCCTGCAACGTCGTTGCCCTCGTACTTGTCCTTTTCCCTGGCAATGCCCAAAATGTCGTGGAGGTGCCCTGCATCCACGCTCACGTCGTGGGCTTCTTCAAGGGCAATCTGCTTTGCACGGTGCCGAACGAGTTTGGCCAAACGCTTGTCCAGTCCGCGCACCCCGCTCTCGTTCGTGTATTGTTCCACCACCGCTTGGATGGTGGCCACGGGCACTTTGAGGCTGGCCGGCGCCAGCCCTGAAGCATTGAGGTGCTTGGGCAGGAGGTGTTGCTTTCCGATTTGGACCTTCTCTTCCAGCGTGTATCCGCTGACGTCGATGATTTCCATCCGGTCCCTCAACGCAGGCTGGATGGTGCTCAAGTCGTTGCACGTGGCCATAAACATGACCTTGCTCAGGTCGTAGTCCAAGTCGAGGTAGTTGTCGTGAAAGGTGTGGTTTTGCTCTGGGTCGAGCACCTCAAGCAGGGCGGAGGAGGGGTCGCCGTGGTGGTCTCTGCCTAACTTGTCAATCTCGTCCAAGATGAACAGCGGGTTGCTTGTGCCCGCTTTCTTGAGGTTCTGAAGCACCCGTCCAGGCATGGCGCCGATGTACGTCTTGCGGTGGCCACGGATTTCGGCTTCGTCGCGCAACCCGCCCAAGCTCATGCGGACGTATTTCCGTCCGAGGGCTTCCGCGATGCTTCGGCCCAAGGAGGTCTTGCCCACGCCTGGAGGGCCGTACAGGCAAAGGATGGGGGCCTTCATGTCGCCTTTGATTTTGAGCACCGCCAAGTGTTCAATGATGCGCTCCTTCACTTTTTCCAGCCCGTGGTGGTCTTGGTCTAGCACCGCTTGGGCATGGGTCAAATCGAAGTTGTCGCTGGAGACTTCGTTCCAAGGAAGTTCGAGCATCACGTCCAAGTAGTTGGAGTGCACGCTGTACTCGCTGCCTTGAGGGTTCATCCGTTCCAGCTTTCCAAGCTCTTTGTCGAAGGCTTCCCTGGCGTGGTCGGGCCAGTTTTTGTCCGCCGCTTTGACACGCTTTTCCTGAATTTCTTCCTTCAACGGATTGGCACCCAGCTCGTCCTGGATGGTTTTCATCTGTTGGTGGAGAAAGAATTCGCGCTGCTGTTGGTCGAGGTCGGTCTTGACTTTGGCGTGGATGTCCTGCTTCAAAGAGAGCATATGCTTCTCCTTGTGAAGCATCTCCAGCACTGTCTGGGCGCGTTTGCCCAAATCCACTTCTTCCAGAATGCGCTGCTTCTCGTCCACTTTCACCTGCATGTTGCTGCCAATGAAGTTGACCAAAAACCCCAGCCGGTTGATGCCCTTGATGACCTCTGCCGCTTCCGTGGGGATGTTGGGGTTCATTTCAATGAGCTCGGCGGCCAAATCGCGCAAGCTCTCCACCATGGCCTGGCTTTCCTTTTCGGGCAGGGGCTCTTCGATTCCCCTGTAGGAGGAGACTTTCGCTTTGAGGTAGGGTTCTTCCTGGATAACTTCGTCCCACTTGAAACGCTGTTGTCCCTGAAGGATCACGGTGTTGGTGCCGTCAGGCATCTTCAACATTTTCATGATGCGGGCGACGGTGCCAACGCGGTTCAAATCGTCCGGGCCGGGCACCTCGGTGTCGTCCTCCTTTTGGCTCACCACCCCAATCACCTGCGCGGCCTTGTTCGCCTCCTTGATGAGCCGGACCGACCTGTCGCGCCCCACACTGATGGGAATCACCACGCCAGGGAAAAGCACCGTGTTTCGAAGCGACAACAGCGGGAGCAACTCCGGAATGTCGGTTTCCTGCATGGCCGTTTCATCCTCCTCGGTCAGGATGGGGATGAACTCTTGGTCCTGGGTGTCGCTCAGTTTGATGTTCATGGTCAGGGCGTGTATGGACATGCACAGGTCAAACGCCGTGCCACCCGACTTGTTGCGACAGCTTGGCAGACTTATTTCGAAAAGAGTGCCCGAATGGCATGCTCTTCGTCGGCGGACATGGTCCGCTTGCGGCGCGCCTTGACTTTTCGCGCCACGTCCAGCCCTTTGTCGAGGTCAATCTTGACGTCGCCGGTCACTCCCCATTGGAAACTTGGGACGTGGCGGGGCGGGGTTTGCTCCCCAAACACATTGGCCATCACGCCCACCACGGTGGCCGTGGAAAACGCAGTGTGAATGGCGGTTTTGCTGTGGTCGCCCATCAACAATCCACAGAATTGGCGTCCCTTGGGCTGGAAGGACTGGCTGCCTTCACACCACTCAGCGATCACGCCGTACGTGTTTTTCAAATTGCTGCACGTGGTCTCGGCCCCGAGGTTGCACCACGACCCGAGCACCGCGTTGCCCAAAAAGCCGCCGTGGGCCTTGTTGGACCAATCGTGGACCACCACGTTGCTCAACTCGCCGCCGATTTTGCAGCCTCGGCCCACGGTGGTCGCACCGTACACCAAAGTGCCCATGCGCAGCTGAGAACCTTCCCCCAGCGCAAAGGGGCCGCGGACGCGACACCCCTCCATGATTTCTGCGTCGGGCCCCACCACAACAGGGCCTTGTTCGGTGTTCAAGCTGACATCGCGCAACACAGCCCCAGGGGCCAGCCACACATTTGTCATCGGGCCATGGACCCTCACGCCTTGGGCTTGCCAAGCGTCGCGTTCCTCTTCTTGGAGCGAACGAAGTCGCCACGCGAGTTGAAGCCTCGACAAGTCCTCATCCAACCCCAATCCACAGAGCTCAAAGAGGTGGGCGGCGTCCTTCAGCCAGAGGGCGTCCTTCGGCAATTCAGTCACATCCACAGCCTCGCTGCCGCACAAGGCGACCAACTGCCCGTCTCGGGTCCAACCTTCTCCGTAGGACAGCTCCAAGACGGCCAACACATTTTGCCGGGTGGGCATCAGCCTGGTGTGAATTCGGATGTGGGGGTTGTCCCGCAAGACTTCTTGCCATTGTTTTGCAATGGTCCGTACTCCGAAATGAAGCTCTTGCACCCCTTTGAGGGCGTTCAGAGGATAGAAATCGGCCGAATCACCGTTGTCCAAGAACCTGGAATGTGTCATGGAACAAAATTATGATTTGAACCAAATGCCCACGAAGGATGTTCATTTTTTAGCACCACACCACACGGTGCAGGAGGACCGCGTGAAGCAAGAATTTTCAATCAAAGACTTGGAGAACCTCTCGGGGGTTAAGGCGCACACCATTCGCGCCTGGGAACAGAGGTATGCGCTGTTGAATCCCAACAGGTCGTCCACAAACATCCGCACCTACGGCGGGGAGGACTTGAAGAAGCTTCTCAACGTCGCACTTCTTCTTGAACGCGGCCTTAAAATCTCCAAGATTGCGGGGTTGTCGCCCAAGCAGTTGGGTCAAATGGTGGCGGAAGGCCCGAATGTGTCGGACGAAGGGGGAGAGGCGCTGGCCAAGCAGCGGTTGAAACTCGCCATGATGACTTTCGACGAAGTGCTGTTTCGAGGCACAATGGAAGAGTGCGTGGACCGGTTGACTTTCGATGGCGCAGTCTTGAGTTTGGCGCTGCCGTTTCTGGCCGAGGTGGGGGTGCTGTGGTTGACAGATACCATTTGTCCCGCCCACGAGCATTTCATAAGCAACCTCCTGAGGCAGATGCTCTTTGCGGAAATCCACAACGCCCCGATCCCTCAGCCCGAAGAAAAGGGCAAGGTGATCGTGCTGTATTTGCCCGAACGAGAGATCCACGACATCTCATTGTTGTTCTTGCACCATCTGTGCCGTTCAGCACAACGCCAAAGCGTGTTCCTGGGCCAAAGCGTGCCTTTCGACGACTTGGTGAATGTGGCCAGTCAATTCGAGGACGTGTGTTTCGTATCCTATTGCACCACCTCTCCTGCGGCAGACCAAGCCCAGGAGTACGTCGAACGCATTGACCGAACCTTCGCCGGCTCGGAGGTCACCTTCCACCTCGGGGGTGGGGTGTTCAAGCAAGCAACTGCAGGGTCCAACACCACCGTCCACACCGACGGAGCCAGGCTTGTGCAAAAGATTTTGCACTGAACCGTCATTTTTGAGCTACGTTTAACGCGTTGATTTTCAGTATTCCCTGAAAAATTGTTGAACGTTTTTTGAAAAACATTCAACAAAAAGTTGGCGTGAGGAGAGTTTTGTTTAATCTTTGCTTCAGTTCGTTAAACAAAAAAACCAGTTTGTGATGAGCACCCTCGAATTCAATCAACTCCTGGTCAGCCAGTCTGACTTCCTGCGTGGTTTCGCACTCGGTTTCACCCGGAATGGGGCGGATGCGGATGACTTGGTTCAAGACACCATGGTGAAAGCCCTGCGCTACAAGAACAACTTCAAAGAGGGGACCAACATGAAGGGGTGGTTGTACACCATCATGCGGAACATCTTCATCAATAACTACAAGCGCAAGAAGTTCCAAAACACCGTGCTTGACAGCACCGAGAACCAATATTTCATCAACGCTAGTCAGGACTACCGTGTGGACACCGTGACCACCGAGATCAACCAATCGGACATCTTGGGAGCGATCAACGAATTGAAGCCTGACTTCCGCAAGCCGTTCACCATGTTCCTTGACGGGTACCACTACGATGAGATTGCCGCGGAGATGGAAATCCCCATGGGCACGGTGAAATCGCGAATTTTCCACGCCCGAAAGAAACTGTCAGCCTCCCTCGTGGACTACCAAGACTAAGGCGCGCCCCACGTCGCTTCTTCTCGTATCTTGTCGGCAGAGTTGACCCCCTGCCATGCTTGAACATTCCCCCCGCCTCTCAGGGACATGCTGGAACACCTTGGTGTTGTGTCTTTTGGCCAAGCTGCCGTTGGGCGCTT
>MDTB01128187.1_pt1 | contig 56695 bp, 42 predicted proteins | sample 811161 | NCBI WGS metagenome assembly MDTB01 (sample SAMN05326650, study PRJNA326480) | marine metagenome | isolation source: seawater | place: Mediterranean Sea | collected 2009 | reverse complement strand
GAGTGGGTCATATTCCGTCTGCTCTTGATTGACACTATGTAATCTCAATAGACGGTGATCTATTCTCACAAGAAAAGCCGTCTCTAGCAAATCATCTGGTAAATCTTCCGTAATTGGAGGTTCACCACCCGTATCTAAGCCTTGGTCTACAAGAATAGCCTTTGTCTTTTGGTTATTTGCCTGGTTAGCTATATCATGACCGCGTAAATAACCTTTCGAGTTGTCGCCGCCGAAATTTACTGCTTCTGTAGTTGCCTTGTCTGCCGTTAAATAAAAACCTCCAAATGTTGGAGTGTGTTGTATAGTGCTCGCTGAGTTTCCGTCCTTGTCATTAACTCTAAAAATAGGCAAGTACAAAATATTATTTCTACTAAGAGAAATTAGTTTTGTCTTCATAAGGGAAGTGTTGTTAGTAAAAGCTTCCAAGATAGGTGTTTGCATAATACTTAAGTCAGAAAACGCTGACCCATTTGCATGATTTGCGTCATAGAGAGAATAATCAATCTCCTCATCTGAAAATGCAAACTTTACAATCTTGAATTCGCCCCTTGCCATTCTTTGGCGGCCGGCGTCGGTGAGTACAGCGTCAAGTATAATATCTCCGGAATTATTTAAAAAGGCCATGTTTTGCTCCTTGTGCAATTAAATCACTAATAAATAGTGTTTTGAATTCAATATTTCTTTTTTTTTAATCAAAGTATCCATGGAACAGTGGGCGGTATGATAACTCGTATCTAAAACGCATGTTAGATCTGTTAGAATTACTTTCCCAGTTTTCTGTTCCATCATTGTTGTTATCCCAGATTCTGCGAATGTCGTGAGGGTGTAAATGGCGGCGCGCCTTTCTAAAATTTTCAAGCGCTTGTGGAGAACCGTGTCCGTCATAGTCCTCTCCATAGACAAACTCGCCGCGTAATATTATTCCGTAACGCTCAAGTGCCTCATCGTTGAATTCGTACATCTCGACAAAATCATCCGAGTACCTATCTACCGGAGTACTTGGAGTCTGAGACGAAGCCGGCGTAATCTCTCCAGTGTCACAGTCTATCAACTCTCTTTGTTGCTGGTTTTCGACCAACTCGGGCGGCTTAAACTCCCTCTTTGATTTTTTAAATCTGATATTTAAATCTACCTTCTTGCCAGAACTTTTACTGGTTATTCTTATTTTGTATTTTTTGTTCCATATTTTTTCGCCGGACGGTATTGTCCCTAGGTCGACGTCGCCAAGGTCTGGTACCGACCTTGCAAATTCTGTAGAGTCAATATTAATATTGCTATCGAAACTAAATGCGCGTTGTCGAAAAGCTGGCTCTATCTTCAATGCAGATTGAAAGCATATCTTAGACGTTTTTTCTTTTCTAGGAACCATTTCATATTCTTTTAGATCCATAAATATTCCATCGGCGTAACTTATTATTCTAACTTTGAAAACCGGAGAAGGATTGGAAATACCTATCTTGTCAATTGTCCTAAAGCAATAGTAGTAATCTTTGTTAGGTTCAAAATCGTCATCTAAGAGCAGCAGAGTTCTCTCTTGTGTGTCGAGGCTTTTGACATAATCACTGTTCTTAAAATCAGAATACTGTTCTGGGGGTTCAGATCTTCTAAAAATCTGATATTGTTGCGGAATCGAATCACTTCGATACTCCAAAGGAGCATACCAGACACCTTGCGAAATTCGCATGTCATTTATGATTTGATCGTCAGAATCAAGTATCTTTATAGGCAACTCTACTTTTTGATCAAAATTAGTTTGCAGCAATATTTGCATTTTATCATCTACACCTTGAAATGGCAAAAATGATGCCTGGGGCGATATGGGTGGTCTTTCGATAACCGCTACCACTGCTTCAAAAAATGGCGCTTCTATTATCTTGATATCTGGCTCCGCTCTTACAATTACTGGCAATATGACTTGTTCGGGTAGGGGAATAGTTTGACTTGGTGAATAGTTATATTTAGAGCCCAAAACAAAATTTAGGCTATATATTCTGTATACATACTTTTTTCCAGGGTTTACCTGAGTGTCTACAAACTCCATAGTTAGCACTTTGTCACTATCCATCAAATAAAAGTGCTGCACCGGGACAGGGTCGAAGGTCTCTGTAATTTCACCTTCTTCATTTTCTTCTTGTAGTATCTGGTGTTTATCTATTTTGTAACCTATGATCTCAGAGAATGCCTTTCGACCGGATAGAATATCTTCGTATGATCTTAAGCGCGATTTTGTTAGTATTTGTTTTTCTACCTGATTCATAAACATCTGAGATCTTATAGTGTCTGTAAATCTTAACAATCCTGTCTTGTTCCAATTTTCATATTTCAAAGGATATGATTGATGATTGAAGTCATCAAAATATTGTTGGCTTTGATTCTTTAGGTCAGATATTGTAGATATTACAAAGTTACTTGAACCGTAAAGTGGATCATCAGTTGTGTTAAGTGCTTGAGATTTCATGAATCTATCATTTATCAGGACTGGTGCTGAGTTATTGTTATAATCTGAAATTGGATTATCTGAAGATGAAAATCTTTCCTCATCTAATATTTGAGCATATTCTCTTTCGGAAGTTTTCATGGTGCTACATATTGCTTCCAGCATGTGTCTGTCCATCTGCATTTCGTCCATCAATGTTGATATTTTCCCAGATTGTTGAGTATTTATTGTGATCACCACATATTGATTATACAAGTTCTTTAGAGTTTCATTTGCGGTCTTCATCTCTTCTATAGAGTCACTAGTAAATTTTTGAATCTTATCATTGTAATTGCATTTTTCAAATTCAGAATTTTCGTCTAAGGAATGAAAATAATCTCTGTATAGGCTGGGTAATTCTGTCTCTGGTATGTTTGTTTTTTCATCAAAGAACAGCACCTCAGGGTCAACTGAAACTGAAGTAAACTGAGGCAGAGACATTTTGTCTAACTCTTTTGCGTAAAAAGGTTGCTCTGCAGAGAATACATTATCAGAAAACTTCATTCTGCCATCTGCAACTTGAGGGCCAAAAAATGGTACCTTTAGTGTTTCATAAGATACTCCACCAGAAGACCCTTCTTGGGTTTCACCTGCGCTGTCGTAATTTAAAATTGTTTTTTCATAATCTTGTTGACTTGAAAAAGTTATCATTAATGTTGATGTCCAAGTGTTTGATGAGTCATCAAATGAGGAGGCAAAAGTGTCAAAGCCGTATGTAAACCTTATCTGTGCACTATTTGGAACGTAATCTAATTCTTTAGGTGCAAACTTCTCGTACTGTTGGTAATACCACGTCCACAGTGTTCTAGTTGCTATACGGAAGTAGTCAAAGTATCTGTCAGTTTGTGACGCGTTAAATGGCAAAGAAGTGTCTACAGGATCAGCGGCCAAAAGATTAGCTTTATATAATATTGACTCTATATCGTTACCATACCATTTGCGCATTGCTTCATAATCTGTTCCGCCATCGTTTGTGAAAATATTGCCGACGTCCGCAAACAAGTTTCTATTAAAAATATTTATTTCTCTGTCTGCAGTGGATAAGTCAATTTGTATGGTGCTTCTAGGAGTGAGAAACGGAGGCAACTCTAGCGTGGTTTCATTCGAGTCATCCGGGTTGCCGCCGTCACAACCGGGGGCGTCAGGATTTCTTTCGCATTCTGTTAACTGATCCTGTTGCTGGGGACCGCATGGATTTACTTGTGGATCTTCTGGTTCCGACATTTAAACTACCTCTTATATAAGTATTTCCAAAATCACTATTTTACTAATATCTGCCAGGTAATCCGCCACCGGATGAAAAAGCGCCCATTTGAGTTGCGGTTGCAGAGTTTTGTGTCACAGCTGTAGTGGTAGCCATGTTCGCTGTCGCGGTGGCTGATATCGCGGTTGAAGACGGTGCTGCAGCTGCAGACGTTGCGCTAAAGCCTGAAGAGTTGCTAGAGGCGCCTGGTAATGCTGCTGTCTTAGTGACTTCTACAACATTGTTTGTTGTTCGGGCGGCGCCTGTATTATTCGCTACGAGAACTACTGTGTCTCCGGGTTGCATTGCTATGTTTTCGGATGACACTTCTATCAGTCCACCATTTGACGTTGTTTCATCTAAAAGCATCAAGCCTGCTCCGTTGTCAGCGAATGGATCCATTGAGTTGCCGGTGCCGAATGTTTCAGAAACTGCAAAGCCAACTTCTATGCCGGCAGGAGAATTCATTAAATCGTTGGAACCCTCCTTCCATGCGATTTCAGCCTCTAGCCAGGTACCAGGTGTTGAATGTTCATCGCTTGAAAGTACTAAAGATCTTTCAGTTGTAACACCTATCCCAGAGTTTCCAAAACCTCCTCCAATCGATATATCTAAATTTATGTCTGCCGGTGCACAAACAAATGTATCTTCATCAAAATTTAAAATTTGCAGACCTGGCAAATTGATGTTTTTTGGACCCAGTGCACCGTTGGCAATGTCTTCAATTTCAATTAGAGAATCTTCCGGGGGTGTTCTCAACATTGTATTTAGATTATTTCTTATTATATCACTCATCCTATCAGTGTCGAACTGGCTTGGGGCTTGTGCAATATTAAAAACTTGACCGTTTCCAATACTTACTGTAGCGCGAGGTGGTACAAGAGTAGGTCGATCTTCTTGGTTTGATACTAGATCCGCATAGCTTGTTAAATCTTGTAGGTCGTAAGATAATAAAACGTCACCAACCGTAAACGCCTCTGCTATGCCAGGGATTTTTTTGTCCACGTTTATAAATGATGAAACTGCATTTGATGGAGATTTTATTCCTATATTTGAATAAGAATCCGACGGGTTGTCCATAGCAATACTATCCACGCTTTTGTTTCCATCTGTAGCTATAACTGATCTAAAGATAGCTAGCATTTCTCTACATAAAACCAAAAATCTTTCTGCTGATTCTAAAGTGCCTGACTCCATTGGAATTATAGACTTCAATAATTGACTTCTCAATATTGACGAATCTTCTGAAGTTAATGTGTTCAATAATTCTTGTGCTTGCACGAAAGTTGATACTAGATTTTTTATTGAGCTGTCATAATTTATTTGGCTTAAAAGTGCAAATTGTGCTGAATATTTCTTAGCTTTAAAATCATAATTTGGATTAATATCGCCTGTGTCTTGTGATACCATCGACCCATTTGACTCTGCAATAAATGCAAGCAAATTAGGTATTCTTGTTTGCATTTGTTTTATAAACTCCATGATATATTTTTTTAATCTATCTTCAATTGTCATGGTAATTTTATAAGAATATTTTCCAAAATTAACATTTTTAGCTAAATCAAAATCTTTAAGTATCATTTTTCTTATAGAGCTACCGGGGCTTGTAGTTCTCTCTTCCAAAGTGCTACCCTCAAGTCCAGGAGTTTGGACTATTCTCCCAGTCTCGTCTGACGCTTGCAATATTAATACATCCTGCTCGTCCAAGTCGAATCTATCATAATCTGCTGTGCCGATTGGATTGTTAGACCTTGCCTCGTTTGACACTCTAAATCTATTTATTTTTAAATCTTTTATTACAAAACTCTGAAGTACTTTTTCAAAAGCTTCTTGCCTATTTGTTATGGGACTTTGGGCGAACATACTTGACAGGCTCTCTATTAAAAAAGCATACTTTGATCTAGACCGTATAAGCTTTTCAAAATCAATACTAAAAGTTAAATTATGACTTACTGCAGATTCCGGCAGCTGTTCAATATAGTGAATTGAATTTCCAACAATAGAAAAATCGGATCTCTCTGAGAGGAAATTAAAGTATCGCTCTCTAATCTGGTCGTTAGTAGCTGGGTCGAAAATGATGTCCAAGTTATCTGCTGTTGTTCGTTGCAATGATCTTCTTCTAGAACTTACAACGTTTGATTCCGAGTCTCTATAGAAACCTGAGTTTGAAAATACTTTGTCGACATAGTTTCTCTCTTCTGACCATGGAGAATTATAATTGGAATCTAGAGCAGAAATCAGATCTGACGAACCGTTAAATGGGTTTTCTGGTTCAAACAGTAAATCATCGATAATAAAGTTTGCTGTTACTTTTCTATAGTTTACACGAATCTCCCTGAGTCTCCGGGAGTCAGGATGCATTGGTGAGCGCGGTCCTTCCATGTATCCGGTGTATCCGTCCGGACCATCGCCGTCATGATAATGATAAATTCCGTGATATGGCGTACCGTCTTCATACACTAAGGTTGTACTAGTCTCTGGAACCCTTACTCTTCCGTTCTCCGAAATCTCTAGTAGAGTTTCTTTTTTGAAGTTCCCTCCCAATTGTATCAATTCGTTAATACTAGATTGGCCTGAGTCTAAATTAAAATCCTCTATCAATTGAGCAAAATTTAAGTGACTAAAAGCAAATAATTCTAATTCTGTTGTTAACAGGCTTCTTTGATCACCCGGCTTTATAGGTATAGTGGTTGTAAAATTTATGTCTTGTAAGTTACCAGAATTAAAATCCAGCGGCGAAGTCGTAATAAAACTGTCCGATTCAAACTGTTTAATTTCGCTTAAAGATACGGTTTTTGTAGAAAAAAAATCTTCTATGTTAGAGAACCAAGTTTGACGATGGGACACGTCTCTAAATGTTCGAGATAATATATTATCTACGCGAGATTCTGGGGATACAAAATCTGAAGCACTTAAGCCGGCTAAAATTTTTGGTGATAAAATAAAGTAAAAATTTATATAATCAGAAAACACCTCCTCACTTAGCCAAAAGGGGGCGCCCGCTTCGTTATGTGTTGTTATGAAGGCATCAACCGTCACTTCTTCTCTACCTATAACGACTCTCCTAACTGTAATATATGGAAATGAGTTTGTGTTTAAATGTGCCATAATATTATATTACCTCAATTAGAAAAAAAGTTTCTACCCCTATAGTGTTGTTGAGACGCTAATTCTACAGAAGAATCTGTTTTTATTTCAAAAAGTTCTAATACTTCTTCCATGTCTGTAATTTCTATAAATATTTCTTGGCCATCACTTTCCTGCTGTACTTCAAATATTTCTATTTCAAAATTCTCCTTTGTAAATGGTACAGAAGTCTCTTCCAATACAATTGTAACATTTTCAGGATTATACTGCAGTATTGAATTATCTAAAAACTCTAAATTGTTTTCTGTAAAATCCAAAATATATGTTTCTTCATCGTAAAGTTGACCCTGGTCTTGATCTGTCGCATGTCGAGTATCCTTAACAAGCTCGTGTACAGGTTCAAAATTTATTTGTGGTATCTGCGCCGGGATGCCCGATTGTGTTAAGTTTTCTAACACTCCATTGTTTGTTATTTTTGCCTCCAAAGCACCTAGATTAAACATGGGAGGAATTTGGCTTCCAAGAGTTATATTCCCCATAGGATATGAAAGTAACTTTTCTCTTTCTGTAGTGTTAACACTGTGTTTTATCTCTTTGAATAAATCTTCCAATCCGGATTCGATATCTTTAGTTTCTTGGCTGAATTTTTCTTCCAGGTTGGTCGCTGAATATTGTAGGCCTAGTCGGGGAGAATCGCTTATTCTTGTCTGAATGTCATTTTGTTTTTCTGCTATGCCGGCATACTGCCCATCGTACATAATATCGTCATCAAAAAATTGATAAAAAGTAGGCTTAAAATTACCTTTTGAAAGTAACCTCTTTCCAAACTGTGTTAGTTCGATATTTATTACTTCTTCTTTTTTGTTTATAAATGACACTTATTACTAACCTCCACCGAAAGGTGGCACTCCACCAACGGGCCCTGTTGCTTCTACTTCTGCAAAGTTCACACCTTTAAAAAAATCAACCTTGCTTTCAAATTTAACTAGTTCCACAATAGAAAAGAAATCATAAGGCCAGTTATAACTGTAGTTTTGTTCGAGCAATTCTTTTGTTGGTTCAATTGAGGACACTTCGACAGGACGAGACTTTTTAACAAACGATGGTAATGATTCTTGTCTTGTTTTTCCTAGATCAAAAGATGCTCTCTGTTTGGCTTTAAAAATTAGCCATCTAACTTTTTTAGAGCCTAGAAATGCTTCTGCAGAGAATGGGCACAACCTTTCGTCTAAAAAGTTTGATACATATTGAACGTCCTGCACTTGTCCGGCTATTTTACTTTGCAACCTGACTGTTGAATATCTTAATTCTGCGGCGCTTGTCTTACTTTTTGGCGACAAATTTTGCCATATATTACTAAGATCTTCTTTATCAAACTCAGCATTAAACTGAAAAACATACATCATTGGTTTAACTGAGTTTTCACTGTTCATTTGCCCTGATGAAATATAATCAAACTGAGGTGGTAATATAAATTTTTCCATCATTCTCATTTGATAAGCAGCAGAAGAAATGGGTTCTTGGCCAGGGCGGTTATACCAATCGTTATACTCTCTCTTGGCTGTTATCCTTTGGCCATCATTTGTGTTAGGGTTTCTTAACGTTTCTAAATGTCTTTCTTTTTCTTGCAAATTTAAACGATATGCGGCTTCGAGTACGTGTGATTTTATATTAAAGAACTCTACTGCGCCCATATTATCTTCACCGTCATCACCGGTCGAAACTTTTGGCTCTATAAATGGTATTGCTATAACTGCTTCAGACACGACTTTCCTGTCAGACATCCTGCCCACCTTCACGGAAGTATTGCCCTTGTCAGCGTTGAAGCCAACCTTCTTAGAAAGCTGGTGTCCGGAATCCACGTCTGGGGATGTTTCTACTGAAATAGTATAGCCTTCCTCCTCTGATGTTGGTAGTTTACCAAACTGATGCCACATGCCGATAGATCCTGTTAACAGTTTTCGATAATTTCCTGGATGCTCTTTCAAGTCTTTATCTTCAAAAATTTCAAAATTGTAATAATTATTCCACTGCCTCTTCTGCCATGGAGATTCACCAGATACTTGAAGTACTTCACTATAATTCAAATCAAGCGCGGATGCTGTCGCTTCAATAAAATTAAGAACTGGTGTTTCCCACTTAGATTGGATAACCCATCTGTATCTTTCTTCTCTGTTTTGGTCGGCAGGTCGGTCTGAGGGGACATTGTACACTACATATTTATTTAAGTCTATAGATGCGCTTAATGCCATAGCTTCTTTAAAGTTAGAGTTAGCGTCAATATTGTTAGGTTCTGATGCAAAATTATAATAATCAAATGTTGCGTTGTCAAAAATCTCTTGCAATGTGTAATGTTTGCTAGCAGAAGCTGTGATTGCTATCTCAACATATGGTTCTGAGCCGGGATCCAAATATGGAGGATGATACGGCGCAAATCCGTGAGAGTTATCAACTAACTGAGTAGTCGTACTGAATGTCGTTGTGGTACCGCCAGGGTTATTACCGTCAGCAAATGTACTCGGTATATTTAAAAAGTCACTCATTCCATTGTTTGTTATAGCTGTGTTACCATTAGTTCCAGGCTCTCTTTGTGTTAGTGTTATTGACTTCAACCCTGTTGCGGTTGATGTTCCTTCGTTGAGTATAGAGTCTATCCCAAACTTATTATTATGAGCGATATCTATCTTTCGTGAATAATAACAGATACCAGCATGAATCAGCGCCATCATTTTATTTTGTTCGTCGCGATGGTCATCGGCCGATGTGCCGGCTTCTTCAATTTTATCTATATCCAAGTATAGATTTAGGCCAGTACTGGCAGAGTGATGATATAGTGCATCTTTTGGGTATGTATCAGAAAAACCTGTCTCCTGCCATTGGTCAGTGCCATCCATAAATGTTAATGACATCTTCATAGCGTTTTGGCTGGAACCATGTTCATCCCACGGGGCAAAAGAACCGCCGGATGAAAATACGGATATCCTCATAGTTTCTGCGTTACTGCCAACAACACTTGATGTTATAGCAAAATGAGGCTGTTCATTGTCGGCATTATAGGAAGCGCCTCGAAGGCTGCTCCCTGTAACTTCGAAGGGCGATGCGCGTAAGACTGTAGTTCCGCCAATAACGCCGCCGCCGAAAACATTGGGCGTACCACCAATAGTTGTCAGTGCACTTCGTCCCGAAATGACAGCTGAACCTGAGGCGCCCGGTACGGCCGTGGATGTTGATACTGTGGACTTTGTAAATTGTAGCTGATCTCCTTCGTCAACCGGTGGGCCAAAAGCAGAGTGCCTGTCATACATTCTTGTGTTGTTGTTTCTGATGTATACTCTCATTTTGTACACTTCATTGTTTTTCAAATAAGGATAGACCTCCTCAGACTCCAGTGTTGCTAACTTTTCATCCTTTAAGAAAAACTTGACTGTTTCTGAGCAGAAATTGTTAATAGCTAGACGGTAAGGCTTTAAAGTGTCGGCCATAGATTTATTCAATCTAAAACTATCTATTAAAAGATTGTTTGTATTGTTTCTTTCATTTAGCTGCCCAAACTTGAAAGGGTAATCGAATAGTTTCCCCAGAGAGCGATCTGCGTAATAAATACTAGCAGATGGATGCGGCTCTTGATCTAGCATACTTAAGCCAACTAGATTTTCTGGGTTTAAAACATCTTCAAATGTGATTCTCCTGTAAACAGACCCTGTAAGTCTAGGTTGAGCATGAGGGTCGTTAGGTGGGGCCAGACTTGAAGATATGTCGCTGTCATCAGAGACAATTAATGACCCTGTAAACATATTCAAACTGTTAAGTTCGTCCGGGAATGGAAAAACCCCATCCGCAGGGACAAAATTTGCCTCCCTCTCTTCCAATATCTTTGTCATGGTGCGATTAGCGACTGCAGTGGTATATGAACCTAGTAAAACCGCCTCGTCGGCTGCGGAGCCAAACAAGGGATAATCCACTGCCATTCCGCTTTTTATAGAATTCATAAGCACTCCAGGGGCAAATAGAGGCTTCATACACTGTTGCAAGTTTGCTCTAACTTTTTTACGCAAGGCGCCGCCAGGGTCGTTAACAAAAGCATTTGAATCGGCCAAAGTGCTAAAAGTAAAATCAGGCATGTAACCTCTGGAAAAAATACTACCAATTTGGACCACTCTTTGGGCCGGGTAAAAGCCCCTATAAGGAGTAAATTTCATTGCCGCTTTACATCTAAGTGTTAGTTTGGTTGCTTTGCCTAAATTTGATTCTTCGACATCATCTTTTACAAACCCAAAGTACTTCATAAAATCTGATGTTCCATATGTTTTGAAAAAAGTTTTTGAAACCTGAAGATCTGTACTGTTTCTATCAAAAACGGCGCCTGTTAAACTTAAAAACTTGTCACTTTCTCTAACTGAAAATAAATTTCCATCTTTATTATTAATAATGTCTTCTATGTGATCACTAATTTTAAATTCAGGAACTAAAGAATGGTCTTGTCCTATTTGCCTAAAGTTCTCAGAGTGTTCATCAAAGTTATCTGCAAAGGGATAATACCCGGACTGCTCAGCTGCCTCCCACTTTGCCTCACCAGCAAGGACTGTAACCCTGTTGGCGTGGTCTACCGTGCCAGAAGTTTGAGGTATTCTTCTATTGTATACCATTGCAGGGGGCGGAGTTCCGTGAAGAGCATTGTAACCCATACCAAAAATACTATAATCGTTCTGCAACACACCCTCGCCTCTTGAGCCGTTAGTTTTAACATTAAGATTACTGCCGGCGTATCGAGTACTAGCCAAAAAGGACTCTTTTAGTGAAGCAGGTTGTTCGGTGAAATCTTTTCTTGCATCAAGTGGCCATCTTGATTGCGCGATTTGCATTAAAGTTTTAGGTATTGCCTCAAGATATGTTACATCTAAAGCACTAACTCCGAATCCGTTTGTGTTATATTCGTCAAAATGATCTATTTCAATACTCGGAGCTATGAAAAAATTGCCGTCTTTTAAGGTTACTGTACTCAAATCATGCGTATTACCCGTTAAAGCTTTGTCTCTTGCATCTCTAGACAATCGCCAGTCTTGAAAATCAAATAATTCTCGTATTCTAGCTTTATGGGAGTAAGTGTTTATTTCTCTAGGATATAGAGTTTCTATATAGTTGACCTCAGTTGCTTGTACATCACCATCTAGAGTTATAGAACCAAGGCGGCGTAGCAAATCACTAGTTTGTTTTCTAGGTATCTCAGATATCTTCAGTTTTCTTGTTAATGAAGAATTCGCAAAAGCGGTAGTATCGTTTCCGTATGTTGCTTTTATTGATGCTAGCCGGCTGTTTCTAGGTCCCAAGGTTTCTGCTGGCTGTATATTGCCTGTCCCCAGGGCTACTAGCGATGTTTCATCATTTATCCAGTACGCCTCATGTTGCGTTTGACTAATTGGTGATACTACCAAATCGTTAGCCTGTCTTCCGTGCAGAGTTATTGTCAACGCGTTGAACCTACCGGTTGCCATCATTTCGTTATAACGTCGAAAGCGTCTTTTTAATTTGACTGTTTCATTGTTATTTAGATTTGACAAGTTTTTGTTAGTGCTATACTCATACTCTTGTAAGACCTTTGGAAACAATTCTTCGTTTGCAGTTGAACTACCATTGACACTATCTCTCACTGATAGGGAAATTATATTATTTTGCCTCTGTCTTCGAGAAATTATATGCTCCGATGTTCTTAATTGCTTCCACGTAGGCCAACCATATGGACCCTGCCTGTTTAGTGTGATAGCGTTAAGCAGCGCACCGGGGGTTCTCTGGGTGGCATCATCAAACATAAAAGATCCTGAACGGAATGAGCCGCCGGAGATGCCGCCATTGTTGAGATCTGGGTGTTCCATAAAAAACAGATACGGGTACTGCGCGGCGTCGCCCACACTGACCGGTGCGGTAGGTGGATGCCAGGGTGTCTTAGGTCGCTTGTCGGGACCCGTTGACCCGTAATTTATGTAATGCAATATAGTGTCTGTGCCGACAGTGTTGTTGCTATCATCAATAGCTTGTACTATGACTGTATTCAGTCCTGCAAAGTCAATCTCCGCAGATTCTCTAGCATAGTTATTGGTGGGGAAAGTTCTATCAGCTTCGCCTCCGAAAAAATAAATACCATTTATATTATCTACGATAACTGCAACGTGACTTGCTGTTGCAAAATCAATTGTCTGACTAGATCTCAAGGTACCTGGAATGCCAAAACCATGCTGATGGCCGTGATTCATGTTTTTACTCAGAAAATTATATACACTTTCATTCGCGGATGCGGTTATCCAAGAGTAGCCATAGTCGTTTTGCGGTATATGATGTTGCACGTAAAAATTATCAAACTTTTTGTCATCATTAGTATATTTTAATTTATTTGGATTCCTGTTGGTTTTGTGCTTAGAGACAGGGACAAATGCACCGCCCAAGAAAGACTTTGTACCATGTGCCGAGCTAGCTATATTGTTGACTACAATCTTAAAGCCGGATACCAATGTGCCTTCGATAATACGATTCCCATCAATACCACTTGTGTTTTGTGTCAATGTTACAAACCCATACGGCGGGCCTGACCCGGCGCCTAAAGCTGAAACAGTCATATCTAAGTTGCCGGCTGCAACAGCAGCATCTAGACTGGCTTTGAGTTGTGTTCCGAAATTATCAAAACTACTTATCAGATCAGTATTTATTTGTGTCGCGTTAGATGGATTTCCACCGCCTAGTGCTGTTGCGGTAATGTCATGAGTTGTACCATCAGCATTTGTAAGCCTGAGTGTTAAATTAGCAAGTGAAGCAATGGAGTTGACTGCAAGCGTTGCTGTTGCAAAAGCCTCTGATGAGTGACCAAACTGATTTGACTTCATCAGCGAAAACCTGTTTTCAACTTCCCTCACTACAGTGTTTCTGTAGTTTATGGTATTGTATATTGAATATTCTTCTGACTCTCGATCAAGACCCGCAGGGCACATAGACTCGGGAGAGCCGGGAGCAGAAAACTTATTGACTATAACATGCTCAGTTCTGCCTCTGTCAGGTACTTTGAAATCGACTGCCCCAGATAGATGTTGTGAACTTACCGGGGCTTCAAGTGCTACAATTCCCTGCCCTTCGGTTTTAACAAAGTAAGCATTGTTGATTTCTCTACCATTAGTCATTACTATTTCATATGACTTGTTATAATTTCCTAGCGACACGGAACTTGTATCGTGTTTTATGTTTCTAATGTTTGCAAAATGAGTACCCTGAACATCATTATAGAACATAGATTTTGGTTTATGAACTGAGGGTTGAGATATGATCAAACTTCCGTTATCTACATGTAGATTATACGCTTCTGGTCTGTTATTGTTGTCATCGGCGGTATCTGTAATTGTGTTTCGATACTGATATTTTCCATGTGGCATGCCTCCGACGTGAGTCTCAGTAAATGGACTCTGTAATGATGCTTCTCCAGAAATATTATCGGGAAGTTTATCATTGGCAATTTCCATATTTAGTTTAAAGTCTGGTAAGTCTCTAGCCCCAGAGGAACTGACAAAGATAAACGGAAGAATCAAGTCAGAATCCGCATCTAAATACCCCTCTGTATTTGATGTATCTGATTTTCCAGAGTACGTCCTTAGTTGATTAGGTTCTATTAGATCTTGACATTTTGGTCGGGAGTCTAGACCGGTTCCCTTGGTTGCGATAGTTTTACCAGTGTTAATTATTTTGTAAAATTCTGAATTTTTATTAGCTGGTCTATTTTGCCCGGTTGTTATTGTTTTGACGTTTTTAGCTGTAAATTTGTATGGCTTTGTGAGTCTCCTTAAGGCGTAGGTAGATCCTGACACTTCTGTTATGGAGATTCTTCTTAGCGTCTCCCTCTCGTTCCTTAAGCTGTCGCTAGTATCATGAGGGTCTCTATCTCGTCGCTCCTTCTGCCACAAGCAATTTCTATCATCAGATTCACCGATTGGGGCGTGACCGTGCTCCCAGTCGTATAATAATTCATTGACACCAAAAATGGGAAAAGTCTTATCTGCGGGGTCTTTGAATTCTACTGTTGGGGCCTTGTGTCTATATTTGTTTCTCTCAAGTATGTGACTTTCTATTACGTCTTTTATACCTGACCCGAACCTTGCAGAAGCTGGTACCAGTTGATACAAAAAGTGAGACAACGAATCATCTATCCATTTATAATATTCTATAAACTTGTCAAGGTCCATGTCGTTGTTTACTTTTGAGAAAAATCTTTGGCGGACCTTTTCCATCAATTTATATTTTTCTCTATATTTATTGACTGGTTCACCAATCATATTGTTATAACCGGTCACTCCTGCGAAAAAACTCATCATCTCTTGAGAAACAACCTGATACATGCTTTTTTCAAAATTATAAAAATAAGTTACTGGTCTACTGTCTGCCTCGAATTTCTCTAATTCTAATGTTTTTACTTTGACACGGTCGCTTGAATATACATTGTCTATGCCAGAGTACCTAACAGCGGGGATAAATTCTTGAAATACAGAAGAGGTTCCCAGAACTGCTCCTATAACTTGCCCGGGCAACATAAACCCAGAAACATCATCATCTAGAACTGAAATATTCGAACCCGACGAATAATCAGTAACTGCTATAATGTTGGAGTCATCTGATCCTGTCAGATTTTGGAACTGCCATCTTAATACCAGCGAGTCAGTGGCGAGCAAATTTTGGCCTGCGTCAAAGTTAGAAATACTTTGTGGTTTATCTCTACCGAATGTTTCTGGATTTTGAGCATGCTCCTGTAGCTCATGTTCTGTTAAACAATCCTTCCAAACATTAAAGCCAAGAACCCGGATGTCAGAATCCATCAAATGTGTTCCAGTAAAGTTTGTTTTATGAGACCCTACAAAAACACCTTTATCTTGCAAAGATATTTTGTCATATACTTCTTTTGTAATAGAAGTGTTGGTTGAAAAACTATTCTGAAGGACATCTAGATCATAATTATAACCGGTAAACTCTACAAGATAAGAATCGTCGGGAACTGGCGGGATGTTAAAGTCAATATCAGACTTTGCACCAATTCTAACTGATATGTTCCAATGAGAATTCTCATAAACACCTGGAATATAAGAAGATGTTAAGGCTGTTATGACTCCAGTTGATGAAGTCAATTCAAAATACCCATCTGTAGAGTCGAATTTTCTTTTTACAAACTTAACCTGAAATGACCCGCTATCTTCTGAATCGAACGTTAATGGTCCACTCGAATTTAGTACGTCTACAGAATGCATACCAAACAAGGAAACCGGATTAACTTTAACTTGGTCTTTATCTATTTTCTTAGGAAAGATTATATTTGCTTCCAGAGTATATGGAGTGGCTTTGTCTGACCCGGTGATGTGCCCCAAAGAATTTGTTGAAGATGCTATATTATGTAGTGATGCTTGATAGTTTTGACCCTCAAAGCTAAGGGACTTTTGCTTTACAGTTGTGTAATGAGGTTTCTTTTTTAACTCATATTCGAGGTTGTTTCCATAAGAGTTTAGTTTTATTAATTCATCATCAACACCAAAACACCTTATAAGGTTTCTGAAACTTGACTCTGTTCCTTTTGCCTTAAAGATGTGAATCAGATTTTTATGTATATTTGAAAGTATCTCTCTTTTTACTTCTTCTAAATTATGTTCAAAAGTTAGTTTCTCTGTTCTGTTGAAAAAATTCTCGAACGTAGTTGCATTTGGAAATATCTCTGTCGATACGAGTCCATAATGTTCTATGATATGGTTCATCCATGGCTTAGTGTGGTCACCCGTGAATTCAAATAATACCTCGTCTTCACATCCTAGCAAAAAGTTATTAGTTGGTGAAGCTCGATATTGTCCCTTCTCTTCAAAAAATTCTTTATAGTCGTAATTCTTAATTGACGGAAGATGCTTTATTTTTACAAACATTTCATCAAATGAGGATGCCATTATTTGAAGAAGCTCGGGAAATAGATTCTCATCCTCATCATTTAGGTGACTAGGAACTGACCTTACTAGTGATGATCCGTTGTTAAGATCATATGATTTCCCGGTTTTCTTCAGATCACCAAGCACAGACTGAACTTGGGAGTTTAACGGATTTATTATCGGGTCTTTAATTTCGTTAAAATTTGACTCCGGCAAGTATTGAGATTTATCTATACCTGAATCCGCCTCCCTTACTAACGAATTCCAATTAACAAATTTACCGTTGTTAATCCTACCTGAGTAATCTAATATTACCTCATCGTGATCCTTTTGAGAGGTTATTCCCTCATTAAATTTATAATACAGACCCAAGCTTGCGTTTGTGTGATCCTTGTCTGTTCCGCCATGTATGGGCTGATACCAGAATCTACCGATTTCTTTTTCAGTTCTAGTTGACTTCCAAAACCTGAGTTCATCCACTGACGCGCTTAGTTGGCCTTGACCTATACCACCAAGAGCAGTTACACTTGTGTGGGTACTAAGCGCACCTATTGCGCCTGTCATAGGAGTGTTGAGGGCGCCGATGACATATGATTCTTGCGTTTCGTGATCTAGCTGGCCGTCTACATAAAACTTATAAGTAGTGTTAGTAGAATCTGTCTGCATAGTAATTGCGTAGTGGTGCCATTTACCATCTGCGACTGATGATGGTGTCACTTTAGAGCTTCCCAATCTTTTACCAAAGTTTGCCCCACCAGTTGAAGTACCGGTTGAACCTGATCGATGGGCAATCATAAATGGACTATCTGTTGCGGATGCTGGATTTTGTAGTTCGACTGTCAATCTTCCATAATTTGCGCCGCTTGTTGCGTCTCTTCCTGGTGCTGATGAGGCAATATCAAATATAACTTCGCGCCTTGTTGACGTTTGGAAAGTTCCAGAATCTTTTCTCATCCAAAATTCTATAGTATTTCCAGTTGTGCCGTCAATTTTTAAATTACCTTCTCTATTTTTACCGGCATTATATATGGTTCCTAGTTGAGGGCCACCAGAGAAGGTTATATACCTAGGTGTTTGAAAGGTGCGATAATATGAGCCGCCGCCAGTATCAGATGATCGTACAAATTTTACGTGTCCAGTTGATTTTGGATATTCGTGCTCGAACACATACAGATCTAAAAAGGAGGCTGAGATTGCCCATTCCATCTTCTCTGCTTTAGAGCCATCATAAGGATAAGAGCTGTATATATGGTTTACTGAATTTTCATAATATTTTTCAGCTGACCCGAAAAACGCAAAAGTCTCCGGGTTGTTGTAATCTATGTCAGGAATATACCTAGACTTTTGTTTTATGTATGCTTTTACAAATTTCTCAGACTCAGCCTCTGTTAAAAACACCTCTTCATTTTGAGGTGTTAATATTCTGATACTTTTATTTTGAAAAAGTTTTTCTTTTTTTATTTCGTCGATCGAACTTAGCTTCTTTGTAGTTCCATTACGAAATCTATCTCTGTAATTTGTCATGGGTCCACTCTAAATTTAAATTTTTCCTTTTGCTCTATAAAGTCTGTGTCGTCTTTGTATACAAAGGATATCTCATATAAATAGTTTGGTTCTAAAATTGACATATCTAAATCGAAATAAGAACCACTAATATCATAAGACAAAGATGAATATGATCTTATACTAGAGGTTGAATAGTTTATAACTGTCATATCATCAGACACTCTTTTAATTTTGTAATAAGCTTCTCGAATAGTGTCGATAGGTGCCGCTTGCCTGGCTACAGTGTACACGTTAGGTTTCCAGTTTTTATTTCTTGTATACACTCTGAATGTAGCTGTCTCTTGAGAATTGTATGCAGATTTTAAGTTAGTTATTTTTGTAACATAACGAGGGATTTCCTTGTAGGAATTTAAAGAATTTGAAGAGACTGAAAAAGACGACCCTGAAAATAGCTCCAACTTTGTGTTTCCTGTCGAACCAGTATACATCCAAACATCTCTTAGTGATGATTGAGATCCGGAATAAGCAAATGTTGCTTTATAAACGCCCGTCGAATGTTTACTTGCTGTTATATATGTGTCAACAGTATCGTTAGACAAAATGACTGACTCGGGATCTTGACCTAATCCTGGAACAAGTTGAACTAGAAGCCTGGATCCAGTGTTGGGAATATCCTTCAATGAACCTCTTATCCTATTGTACAGATAGATATTGTTTAGGTTATCTGCTTCTGACGCTAAAGGACTGGCCTTAACTACCGAACCGCGGTCGTCTGTTATTGAAGAATCCCACTGTGCTTCGATTACTGGCTTTTCTAAAAAATGATGAGAAGATCTTGCAAAAAATTTCTTAGTATAATACGACCTAAGCAACGATCCGTCCTCTTGTGATCCGCTCAACTTTAGTATTAGTCCGTAATTTAATGCGCCGGTACCTCCAGAAAAATCAGTAATAGATGTGGTTGGCGCTGTTGTAGAGGAGGATATTACTGTATTACCATACAGTGTAGATACCCTCTGAGTTAAACTTGCCGTGAGGTCGTTGTCTTGACCAGTTGCTGCAATGTAGTCTTTTATACTTGAGGATACGTTTATTGTGTTTATAAAATTAGTGGCTGTCTCTCTTGCGTTTGCACCTATTTCAACAAAAAAAGTGGTCCCGGAGGACCCAGAAGTGTTTTTAAACTCGAAAGTGTTAAAATCACCGTTATAGGCATAGATTTTTATTTTATCTCCAGTAGTAGGATTATTACCATCACTGAAGATAACCGATCCGATTGACGGTGTTCCGGTTCCGGCTTCGTTTTTTATATACTCTTCTACTAATTCTGTGATGTCTATATCTAAATTCTCAAGACCTGTGTCTAAAAACTGCTCATAGGATAATGGTATCATCGATCCAGTTGATATATAACTAGCTGATAAGAAATCCCCTCCTGGATTAACCCATGGAGTGCCACTACTGGCTGACAACCAATTGCTAGCGCCTTCGTCGAGAAGACTTTCCATGTCCAAGCCACCACCTTCAGTCCATGCTTTCACCAGAGGGCGTGCCACGCAAGTTACCTTTTCGGGTACTGTCTGATTGTGCTCTGCATTAAACATCTTTAACTTAAATGTAACCGATCCAGACTCTGGTAGTTTGCCAGAGGTCCTATCTGTTAATATACTGTCTACCGGGAACTGTACTAAGACTCTTGATTGTTCCAGTGATGCAGAACTAGCTTGGCCAAAGATTGCAAACACCTCTAATATATCCGATGAGCCCATGTTTGAGAGTGTTCCCCTGTTTGACAAATTAACCTTAAAGGCGCTTGAAATTGTGTTGTCTTTGGTTGCGGTATATCTTAATACTGACATTATCTTATTGTTCCTGTTATGTCGCTTTTAAATTTTATCTCCCATATCGAATCCTGGGGTATATATAGAACTCTACCTTCAGGTGATAAATTTTCTATAATTGCGTAAGAAACACTGGAATGTGTGCTTGTCGCCTTTGAAACCAGTTTTACATTCACGACATCCAATATTTCTGGTACTTCTTTTAGGATCCTGAAAATCTCAGTCACCTGAAATGGCTCTCCAATTTCTGGCTTTATCTCATTCAGTTCTTTGTATATTTCTTCTTTTGCTAAATTAAATGTAGCGTGTTTATTTGCGTCCTGTTTTGCGATAATTTCAAATTCAATTCCCAAGTTTATTATGGAGGCATCTAAAATATCTAAACTATCGTTCACCATTCGAACAGAGTTTAGCCATGTTTTTAAATTGTCTTTTAACGCATTAGAAGAGTGTTCCAGGTTGCCAGACGAGTCTTCAGATATTACAAACATATTCATATTTCTTGTTAAATCGTTGTCATCCCTATAGATGGCGGCGCGCTTAACTGCTCCAAAGGTCGAAGGCATTGCGTATGCAGCAGAAATATAGTCCTGTAAGGTAACTGCTCTACCTTGTGTTGCGAATACACCGTAAGCTCTATGTTTTATTTCTTGTGTCGTAGGTACGCTTAAGTCTCCGTTTATTGGTCGCTCGTTGTATACTTCGATATTTTCTCTTATAAAATCTAACTTGCCTTGTTCTAGGTTTTGCGGATTTCTAAATTCTATAATTGGAGTTATCATTGTATTAATTGCCCCGGCGGCCGCGTTAACATTTTCTTGATTGTTGACCCTGTAAGTAACTATAAGTTCCGTGTTCGCGGGGGCGACTCCAAATTTGTCAGTAGACATAAGTTTGCTAGGGTCAAAATTTGCCTCTGAAACATAATTTTTGCCCAAAATGTCGAGCACTACTTCGCTTGGGTCAGCGACTTGATTGTTTTTGATTTCCTGTTCAGAACCATAACCAAACACCAAAAACAAGTCGCGGCCCTCTCTTTCCACTATAAACCTTCTTGGGACTGGAAACGGCTTCATAACTGATGGTGCTTTTGAAGAAGAGTCAGATGATCTGTTGATAACCGGGCGGTAGACTACATTCTGACTCAAATAATCAACCTCAAAATACTCGTTACCATTTAAGTCGAATACACTGACAATTTGTGTTATGTTGTTACCGGGGACTTTTATTTTTAAAAACCTCTTATAGTCACCGATTTCCATAGTAGACTGGCGGTTTTCTCCTGATACTACTTTACCGGATGCTTTGAGAATATAATAAGTTGTTCTCGACCCGTCTGTCGACACTTCATCACCTATTACTTCAACATTTGGATCAAAAAACTCTATATCTTCTGTCAGCGTAAACGTCGTACCAGAGGTGGTTGAGAATACTGTACCTCGCGCCATCTTGGGCAAATATCTGGTGTCAGGCGCCACGTTTGTGTCTTCTGCTGGCACTGGCATGTATATATCTACATTTCCTACAGAGGACCTAACTGGAGTATGCTTATATCCCAACTGTCTTGCGTGTGCTATAACGTTATCATATTCTAAACTAGTGTTCAAAAACGACTCATTCGCATTATAGTCTAAATAAAAGGACAAGTTGTCGCCAACATAAGAGACTAGATCCATCATCAATGACCCAAAAGATACTTCGTTAAAGTCTTTGTACGACTCCGGATAATATCTTTTTGCGTAACTTACAAGATCTTTTTTGATTTTTTCAAAATCAGAACTTGTGTAATCTACAGGTATAATTTTTTTTGACATGCTTAAAATCCTATATTCTTATTAAATAGTGAGGCAAATTGTATTATTTCTCACTATTCTGCAATGGCAACTTCTACAAAGTCTGCATCGTTAATTGGTGCAATGCTATATTTAACAACGAGTTTTACTTGGTTGTAATCTGTAAGAGCGTTTCCATATTGATCTTTATCTATTATTTTACTTTCCACTTCCAAAAAAGGTAAATATTTTGAAAACTGATCCTTTATTCTTTTATTTATTGCCAGCAAATTTCGAGAAGGATAATTTTCAAATAAAAAATGCTTCAGGCCTACACCAATCTCCGGGTGGCCGGGCCACTCGCCCGGTGAAGTTTTTAACAAAAAAAGTACATTTTGCTTAATATTTAATTTTATATCTCTTATGGATTCATATGCGCCATCGATATCTGAAAATTTAAGTGGGAACTTTGGCTGATACATTGTTACTTTCTCCGTACTCCTTAACTAGTTCTTTATTCTATTTCGTCTGGACAAGGGATTCTATTTCCCTCTATATCCGTACATATATTGCTTCTTAAGTCTCGATCTGCCGGCAACTCATAAGTTAACAGTGCCAATGCGGTTAGTGGTGTCAGTGGGTGCCCATAACGTCCATGAGTACCTATATCGAACCTCTGCCAACTATTTGGAGATTCTTGGTCTATTTTCAAACAAGGTATCTTAAATGCATATGTAGGATCCAAAAGAGGTTGCGGGCCGCCGAGGATATATGCTATCAATTTATCTATCGAGCGCACAAGATATCTTGGGTTTGGCAACCTACCAATACCCTTAGCCAAGTCAACCGGAAATGCAGGTATCAGTGGTGAATATGATTTATTCATTCTTTCAGACCCTCTTAAGCCTAATGGTATCTCACCGTATCCGGATGAGGCACCCCAGGATCTATTTGTTAAGTCTGGGAGTTCACAGGCTAGATAGTGTCTTTTCATTTCCTTGTAAGCTGGGTCTATTCCATCTGCTATCCCTCTTAATATTACTGATGGGAAATATTTCAAATATTGAATTATCATTTCTCTAATTATTTTCCACCACTCGCCCATATCAGGAAAATCAAAACATTCAGGGTTTTGTCCCCCTGCCATACCTAGCATACCATATCGTGCTGAAAATTCTGCCCCGTCAAATGTTATACCATATTCACCAGATTCATCTGTCTTAGCATTCATTGCAAAAATAGAGGCTAATGAAGACTTGACGGAAGATAAAACAAAAGGCATGTCGCCAAATCCTGCTAACATTGAAGTACTGTGTATTGTAATCGACGATGCGATATTTTTTGATGGTACTATAAATTCAAAAAAATCTTTATATTTTTGATCTTTTATAAGCTGATTTTTCATGTGGGGTAGTTGTTCTAAAGTTTTTTGTCTAAAAGCTGCTGGTGAATATGCCTGATAGCATCCTAAATTTGGCAGAGACTGTTCGTAGCTAGCCAATGGTAGACTGTAAAAATCTTCCATACTAACACGAAGGCCTTCGACCGGTATCACAAGCTTTCCGGATCGCTCTTCTTCTGATGCTATTGTCGATTCAGTCCAGGCTTTCTCAATCAATTTTCTTACCGTGCTCTGCTTTTGCTTGCCAAAAGCATTGCAAATACGTATTCCGTACTTTATATCTGAATCTTGTAAGATATCTGATATGATGTTCTGATCTTCGGTGTTTGACAATCCCCTTACGTAGGAAGAATTAACATCTCTTATAAGGATTGATATTCCAAGTTGTTCCAAAGCTGCGTCGTAAGCGGCTGACATACTTGCTATAACTTTTTCATAAGAATTTGACGAATAATTTAGATGGGCTCTCCACGCCAGTAATTCTGTACGTAAAACTTCTCTCAATGTGTCACTTGCTAGATTTGGACGCGTTTCGGAATCAAAAAACAACATTCCTAATCTTCTTAGCTCGTCCCTGGTAAAAAAACCGATATGACTGATAGTTGAGTCCCTTATTGGATTTCCTTCGTTATCCTGTATTATAAAGTCTTTATTAAAATTTGGAAGAAAAATATTGCTTTGGCCGGCGTTCTCCCAGGTCGTTTCGCATATGCTATCAGTCACACCAGCGTAGCCTTCGCTGGTCATATCGCATCCAAAGGTCTGTACAAGCTTCTTCATGTTATCTTTTTTTCCTGCTACGGATGAATATAGAGTGTAAAGATAACCATTGGCCAATGTTGCAGGTACACCATACGTTGCAGACATTTTATCAATATTAGCAAATAATCCACTATTTCTGTTAACGTACGTCATAACTTGTGCTTCTATCACAGATCTGGCTCGGCTACGGTCTTCGGGGCTGCGATCCTTAATAGCTTCAAGTTTTGAAGCAAAATAAGTCATAATACTTGCACGGCCGTCACCATAAAACAACGAAGGACCACAACTAAAAAATGGAGCTTCGTACAAAAACTTTTCTTCATCTGTTTCTGGGGGATTGCTCAAGTGACTAGGGGATGAAGTTCTTCCCCAAAAACTGTCTCTTCTTCTTTGGCCATACCAGGAAACCAGGGACCCAATTGATTTAAGTACTCTGGTACCTGGGTTTTCCACAGTGGATACCTGCTGCAGCCCCGAAACAAAAATTGAATCTAACATACTCTGTAAACTGTCACTATATAACGAGTGATTTTGAAGCTGAGCATGTGTGTATAGTTCTCTAAAGATTGGCTGAATGTCTTTATCGTCTCTAAGTTGCCTCTCGCTTTTACGGACAGATGTATCAAGACTTCGCCCAGGAATGATAGATTGCCCACTGACAGCTGGTAGCCCATAAAAGTGATTTCTAAATGAATTAAAATTAGTTATCATATCCTTTCTTGGATTCCTTACAAGACTTCCTAAATCATTAAACTGATCTTTAATGTTTGATTCATTTGTCTTAAAGTTTTTAGTCTGCTTTTCTTCTGCCTCCAATTGAGCAGCGATGGAGTAAAATTTACTTACCGAACAAAAAGAAGGCAAGCTGCTTCTATCGCCGGCATGGGCGGTTGTGGTGTGGTTGTCGGTCGTTAAGGGAGCGTTGCGATCACCGGGATAACGAAATGGTACTGGAACGCCGCGGCGAGAACCGTCAGTATTGTGGCCTGTGCTTTCCTGTATCAAATCAAAAACATTTGATTTATAACGAATAGGAGAATTTTCAGGATCGGCAGCATTGGATAAAACATGCTTGTATCCTTCGAAAAAATCTCTTCTAGAAACTTTGGCTTCTGCCATTATTTTTTGAGTTGCTTTGACGTTAAAGTCCTGAAAACCATAAAGACATTTCGTAATTGCTCTAGTAAGCAGATCACCGCGTCGAGTAAGCTCAGGGCCCTCAGGAAAGTCTGCAAAGTTCATAAATTCTGGTATAATGTGTCTTGCAAATACTTTTAAAACTTTACCATCTTTATCTTTTATTTGAGTTATTAGTATTCTAAGTGGCACTTTGTAATCATTAAGCCCCAGTAGCTCATAATCTTTGCTAACTTCATATGATTCATTATCTGCTCTTCCGGCCATTCTTTCTATCGTCACATTGTTGGTTGCATAAGTGTGCTGAATCTGGCGAGTGTGGCCCATCGTTCCCTGGCCGTTGTCGCGGCTGGTCCATGTATCTGTCTTTATATGCCCCATGGGTTTTGAGACCCTAGCTGTTTGAATCACTTTCTCAGAGTAGGCGTCATCTCCTGCCTCTGCATCTATACCAGTCGCTGTTGTTATAAAAACGAAATCATCTTCGTGGCCTTGGACAGCGGCAGCATGTGCATTTATGAGAGCGAGCTGTTCTAAACGAATATGGCCGTTTTCGACAAGATAACCTTCATATGGCGTGCCCGGGTGGATGGAGCCGCCGCCACCGGAATAGTCGGTGGCATGTGTAAATTTCATAACTTTGTCTAACAATTCTGCTACTTGTGTTCTCTGCTCGTGAGTCTGACCAAAAACAGGATTCCAATTAGACTCTCCAGGTTGATTGAATATAGGAGAACCATCCCCTACAAGGTCTATGATGGTGTGTTCCCAATGTTCCTGAACAAGGTCAGGGTTTGATTCCACAACATTATCATAAGCATCCTTATCTACTGGTCCTAAATCATTCTTAAATAAATATTCTCGTGGTTGGTTTCTGACAATCTCGTCTTCAGGTCGAACTGGTATATCTTCCAACATTTGATTAAACTCATCATATATTGATATCTTCCCATCATCTCGTGATTTTAGTTGATAAAATTCATCGGTATTACCTAACACACCAGCAAGAGTACTATGAAGAATGTGATAATCTGTATCATAACCATCTACATGAGAAAGCGACTGTAACAAGAGGTCTACTATGTTTTGTTCCGTTGGTTGTTCGTAGTCACTGTTTCTTTCCCCCGTAAGAAGCTCGTTTACAAAATACGAGTCTTTCGATTGCCTAGTTACATTCTTATATGTCCTAAACTTATCCGATGCATTTATTATAGTATTAGCTCTATCGGAAGGATCGTCATTGTGAAGTTCACTAGCTTTAAACAGTGCTGAAAATATATTTTTATTTTTAAATTCGTATCTCTTAAAAGTCCTAGTTATTGCTTTTGTCGGGGTTTTGTCTAAAAGTGTTTGTGGCAAATTATGTATATTTTCATTTTCAGGGTCATATATTCTCCTTGTCATATCACAAAAAAACCTATTCAACTCCTTATTGTTCTCCAGCAAAGATCTTATGACTTTTGAAAAATCTTCTATGGCAAGAACTTCTTCATTTGGAAATTCATCGTCATCCTCATAAAGGTCTAAGTCTACACTATATTGATTTTCAATATCATATTCACTTCTGTTGGGTATTTCTAGGTTTGAATTTGTGGCAGCTGCCACTAACCCCGGATAGACAAAATCTAACCTCTCTGCTTGTGCTTGGGCAATTTGTCTTCTGTTACTGTTAAAACTCCTAAGGGGGCCGTTGACGCGGACATACTCTTCTAAAAATACAAAATTATTTTTTCTAAATTTGAAAATTTCTTTTTCATCGAGCCTTGAAATCCAAGTGCCATCGTGCTTTTCGTTCGGAACTCCCACAAGCGGTATCATATCTAGAAACCAATTGTTGTAGTTTTGTAGTCCGCCATTTTCAAATATACTCTTTGACATGTCTTTTATGACACCATCTAGTTCAGTGTATATCAGCTTCTTCAAAGCAGATTCTTTGTTGTTGATCTCAGAGACCCTAACGATGGTATCATCTAATTCTATCAAATTTTGAGAAAAGAAAGGTTCATTTTCTATTTGTTTTTTTATAAACCTAAATACATATTCTCTAAATAATTTATCCCCCCTAACAAAATCTAAATCCCACACAGAGTAACATATACCACCTTTAAGTAAAAGTTCTACAAGACACATCTTTATATAACCCACTAAGGATGTATTCATCATGGCTTTTTCAAAAGCACCGGGCTTACTTGGGTCTGAATATATAATTGAATTTTCAGGCTTTGCGTACTCCATAGTATATTCTATTCCGAATCTATTTGAAACCAGTTCATCAAAGTTTATAGATCCATACTTTAACAAGCTATTTGGATTTTTAAAACACTCCGTACTAGGATCGTAGTAAAAAGCGCTTCTTAATTTTAAGTCTAACCTTGTCAAATATTGAGGATCTTTAAAAATTCTAGACTCTCTTATAAAAGAGATCATTTGTTCTGTTATTCCTTCATAAGTTTCAACAAAACTATCTTTCCACCATCTAGACCAACTTAAATTAGTTGGAATACTACTTGCTACATCATCATATGAAACGCCTTGATTTGAATAATACCGGGTTCTTTCCCCTATTACTGATTTCATAAATTGTTGATATGTTTCAACTCTTCTGTTGTCCGCAGTTTCCGATAGGCCTTGGTATTGCTCAGGGACCTCCTCACACACTGTAAAAACTTCACCTACCGCGTTGTTGTTTGATTGATTTGTTGGAGTGCCAAAGAAAAAATCATCATGTAGCGTGGTGTCTCTTAGTACAAAGTCTTTGTTGTTTCTTTTTATATAACTTTCAGTTGTTTTAATACTGACTTGCTCTTCATCAAATACAGGATGTTTAAGTGCTGTTTTTAAGTTTATACCTTCTACATCCACCGTAATTAATTCCGGGGTCACGTCTGGGTTATCTGTATTGAGAGGTCTGAAACTCTCGCTTTCTATATCATAAAAACTTTTCAACACACCCAAAAACTCAGAGTCCTTCTTGGGGCGGAAAGCTCTTTCCGCATTACTAGTTACTTCATCTTGCAGGGCTTTTAAGACCTGGTTTATTTTGTTTAAATAATTTGTATTAATTGTTCTTGTGTCATTTACAGAGGTTCCCACTGCCCTAACTACATCGCTAGTCCAATCCTTGTAACTACTTATAGTTCTTGTGCTGCCGGCGACGTCGCCTAAGTTTATAGGGAACATTTTTTGCCAAATTGGAGCGAGGATATAGAGTCTAGAATATTGATCTTTGATTGCCTCAGGCTTGGCGTCATCAAACAGATCATACTCGTCTGAGCCTACAAGTGATCCCGCTAGAAAAGATTCAGCTGTTGGTTGGTCTGGATCCAATTCTGTCGGCGTATATACTTGAAATGATGGCGAAATACCGTTATCATATTCTTGTTTTACATAATCATCGCACAATATCAATAAAGCTTTCCTGAACAATATGGTAGTTTCTGGACTTGCTAGATTAATATTATTAGGATCTAAATCGAAATTTGTAAAATTTCTAAGATTACTAGCTGCTCTTTGCACTACCAAATTAGCTTCAGAATCGTAACTTTCATCTTCGGGGCGGGCGATTCCAGTAGTTTCTACATAGAATGATTCAACATAAGAATTGAGAGAATTTACAAGACTCAGCTTTGGTAGATCAAAATAGCCGCGAGCTGCTGTGTTTGCGCTTTTTTTCATAAACTCCGGAGCGGTGGCGAATACCGAATTAGGCGCAGTGGCTGAAAGTTCTGGCATCAGATCCTCTAACCCACCGTTGCCAGCTAAGAAGTTTAGAGCCGCGGCTTTGTCTTGATAATTCTTTTCAGCCGCGGCTGAGGCTTCTTTTATTTTTTCAATAGAAACATCTTCGCCTTTGAGTATAGCTGATCTGATTTGTTGCAGTATTGAATAGACATCACTACACTCCACATCCTTTAAGTCATATCTTGACAGATTATCGCAGACTTCTGGGCCTGCAAAAAATCCGATTGTAGCAAAAAAATTAGTTATCTGCTCTTCTGTTTCTAGTTCTTGAGAAAGTTCAAGATTCTCTGCTATTCCTCTTATAATATGGTAAACTTCTGCATTTAAAATCTCGCCATTTAAAAGAGCACATAACTCATTGGGTGTCAACAGATTCATAATTGCATCTATAAATTCTTTTGCTTTATCCGTCTTTGCTCTGGGGATACCGGTATCTGTAAAACCCTCTGCTAGTGCTCTTTTTATTTCTGGTGAAGTATCTGAAGCTCTTCCGTACAAGTCTTCTGCAAACTTCTCTGCGCAAAATGGTGACTGTAATATATCAAATATATTTTTTATTAGAGTGCAAACCGCTCTTTCAAATATTTCTACTATCAATTTACCTAAATCTTTCCAGTAATCTCCGCCAGGTATTTTTATAGCAGGAAATTCAGGAAACTCTAGAGCGTCTAAATTTATATCCGGAAGTTTTAACTCAAACGATGGCACCCCTAGACAAGCTGCATACTCACACATAAGTCTTTTTATGCTAACTGTATTAAGAACCGTTTCTAAAAGTTCTTTTCTTGCTTCTTCGTCCTCAAAACAATTTGGCCCAAGGACTTTTAAGTCCTTTTCAAAGCCGAATGCTCCCACTTCTTCAAGATTACCAGTTTCAAACCATTTTGAATCAGGCTTTTTTGGCGCCTTTTCTCTTTTATCTGCAAAGTTATTTTTCTTAGAACTGTGAAATGCTATTACATCTTCTTCTTTGTTTCTTGACCACTTTCCTTTAGAAAATTTTGTGTATTTAAGTATAAAAGAACCTATGCGGCCTCGTTGATTTTCGTCTGGGTCATCACATGTCCCACCCAGCAACTCATGAGCTATTAAAGATCCAAATTCAGTGGATGACAACTGGTTTATAAACCTCAAATAGTGAACAGACCTTTCTCTTAATAGTGGCCCTGCTATTACACCTTCTTGCTTCTGGGCCGTTCCTTCCGCGTCGACGGCTACAGCATAGGCAACGGAACGGTCTCCAGTTGCAGCCGGCTTAAAGATAGCTTGTGGTATGCCGCCTGCAGGCAAGCCGGGTGGTGGTACTTCATCCATAAGCATTATTATTGAACCTTGAGGTGTGTCCTTAAAGGTTATAATAAGTTTAAACTCAGGATCGTTTATTATGGTTTCCAGCGATTTACCAGAAGGTGTAACTGTTCCATCAAAAAAAGTTTTATCTTTTTTGATGGCATCTGTTATTGCTGGAATGATCTCTCTCAGTTGAGCTGCTTCTGTTTTAACATCAAACCGAGCATCCGGTATTGAAAAGTTTTTTAAATCTTCTTCACACTTCTCAAAGCGTTCTGCAGCTTCTTCTACTTTTGCCTTTAAGTCTCTGAAACTAATATATAGCACCCCCGGGTCAGCACCCATGGATTTAGCTGCTGCTTCAATAGCGTCCGACTCTGTTGCGCGTTCGATGAGATTTGCTATACCATCAACTGCCATACCAGGTACGGATGTTGCAAGATCTATAATGTCGCTGCTGCTCAAATTTGCCTGCCCAAAGACTCCCAGATCTAGTGATACCCCATCAACAGCCAATGAGTCTGCCTGCGCATCAAGCGCTGCTTTTCTAATTCTACGGGAAATTTCTAATTTTTGCTTTGACGCAAAAGATCGATATCTTTCGAACTGTGCTTTTGATTCTTTTTCTGTAAGATTAGTTCCGTCTGCACAATATAGATCTGCAAGTTGTTTTTCTTCTTCACTTAATCGCGTATTTGTTTCATCTGTTATAAATACGTCTTCCACGGTTGTTTCCTGAGATACTAGGAGTGGCAATTCATCTAATAAACTTTTACTGATTTCGAAGTATGACCTGTATACATCTCCGGGACGGAGAGACGGTACTCTAAATTCCACGAAAGTAATCAAAGATAGTGGTATTTGCTCTGGTTTTTGCCTCCCGTAAAACTGCAATACTTTTTCAAGTGCTGACTCTTTTAGAGATTCTATAACTTCCGCATTTGAAGATGAATCAAAATCAGGCAGATCTCTAAAAGTAAAATCCGTCCTATCAAAAAACCCGATTGTTCTATCGCTTATAATAAATGGATCTGGGTCTAACAAATAATTTGGCTCAAATGTGCGAGAAACTAAACGCTCTCGTTCTTGCCTTGTTAATTCTTCTTCCTCTTTTAAAGAGTGAGCAAACTTCAATACTTCTAGGGCTGCAATAAATAAGGAACTTGCTTTTAGGTCTTGTCTTGTTGAAAATGATTTATACTCTGCGTAAGCTTCTTTTTCTTTTGGTAATCGGAGCTTCCAATTTCTAAATGAGGCTGCCACTGCATTAAAGTCTTGTCTAAGCCTTTTCCAATCGGTACTCGATGAAGATTCAGTATATATATCTATAAGTATATCATCTGGTAGCCGGGTGATAACCCCTTCAGTATAAAAATTATATAATGCCATTGGAATTTGTTCAACAGTTCTATCTTGTTCATTAAAAAAAGATTTATTTGTAATGAATGATCCAGGGCGCCATCCATGTAAAACTGCTAGTGTTGCTTCATTAATTCTACCAAATTCAACATCAAAAAGCCTTATCATACCCTGGATTTGTAAATATAAATCTGATTCTGAATCCATATTTCTAACTGATATTTTTTCTAAGTAATAGTTTAATATTAAAAGGTGATGCTGAATCTGGAAAGACATCAAAGCTTTTTTAAGTTTTTTGTCAAAAGTCAATACCGAATTTATGGACATTTCTGCATTAGACGAACAATCAAACCACGCTTCACCTATAGTGTTGTCCTCCGGTGAGTTGTTAACTATTGGGGCCCTATAGACTTCACCCAGTGCTAACTTTACAGACGCTATATCTCTACCAACATCTCCCTGTTCTCTTGGGAAAAATGTAATTAGGTCTTCTGTTGTTTCATCTCTTATGATGAATATTTTATCTGATCTTGTTGCCATAATGTGTTAATTTGTTGTATTATACCTACTATTTATATACTCTGTTTTTTCATTTCTTGCAGTGCTTTTTGTGAGAAATCGGGTTTTTACTTTTTCTATTTGAGCCTTTTGGATGTTTATTTCTGATATAACATTTTTGAAAATTTTTCCGGCGGTTTTTGTTCCCTCAGGCCAAACTGTGGGACTTGGGGTAACTTCCATAGCACCGTGTGGAGAGATATGCCTATGGCTTGCAAGTTTCAAATTGTATTCCATTTGAGTATCTGCAAATTTATAGACAAGATTTGTTAGCTTATCAATCTCTTCAGCTAAATTAATTAAACAATTCTCTAAGTTTGACCCGAGTGGGATTGGCTGTTGCTTTTTAGACTGATTTCCTGCCATAAGATGTACACCGCCAGTTTCCATAATTGGTTCACCCTGTGAATCGGTTTTTTCATATTCACCAGACGTTACCAACTTTATATCTTTTCTAGCGTGGATTCGTGCTCTATCTGCTTTTATCATAATGATAGAGTTTGGCACCTCTTCTCCTACAGTTATGTTGGCACCTTTAGATGCGCGTCCTGTAAGTGCATTAACTTGTGGTTTTCTTAGTAGTCTTTTTATTTTAAAATTTGTGTCCGGTTTTGACATTTGACTTATATAGATCCGCGCTGCGTCCATCGCCATCAGCGGATGTGGTATACCCTTCACCCCTTCTAATTCTCCATCTATAGGGGTGAAAGTTTCCGGTAGAAGTGCATCTACCGAGGGAATTGTATTGAACATTGGGCTTACGGGAACGTCCTGTAGTGGCATAACAAAGGGTGCGCCGCGGCCAACAACAATGTCAATGGCGCCGGCTCCCATATGATCGCCAAATGATCCTTTGCCCAAAGTGTTCTCTTTGGACTCTCCTCTACCAGTACGGTCGCGGCCGAGAACAATCATAGTATTGTTATCTGTTTCAGCCTGTATGAGTTTATCTCCGGGGCGCTTCAGGAATACCGGAACTGGTTCAGCTAAGATCTTTTCGTCTCTGCCATTATTTCCAAACCTATAAGATGGCCAGTCGATGTGAGCCTTGCCGGACTTACCTTTGATAAATCTTTCAGGTGTGGGGCCGGCGGGAAAGTTAGACATCGCCATTATGCTATACTCCCTAATGTCTTTTTGGAATCTGGATCTAACCTTGTCTTTGTTGCCTGCAGCTTATTTTTACTAGCGTTTGAAAGTTTTAGCTGTTTTTTTGCGGCGCTTATTCTTTGCTTAAAGCTTACATCAGTTGCATAATTAACTGGTTGTCTAATTTCTTCTGTAATCCCATATTCTAAATTTCCTCTATCATGAAATTTAATTTTACACGCAACTAAAACACCGTTTATTTTTTTGGCTGCAGAATAGAACCTATGATATGATTTTACTCTTCCATCTGCTGCGTCAATAAAATCATTTATATCTTTATTTGTCGGGAAAGCCTCTTTGAGAGCTTTCAAATGTGTATTATCTTTAATATCTTTAAGTTTTGTTGTTGATAAAGTGGCTGCTTCTGCTTTTAGTTTCAAATAGACCTCCAGTATACTGGCAGTTAGGAAATTAGTATATTCAGACAATCCAGAAACATGAACATAATATTCGTAAAAAACTTCTCCAGATTTTGATAGGCCGCTTACAAATTCAGGACTGGTTCTTTCTTGTAATTCTGTTCTACTTATTTGTTCACAAGCTAAAATTAATCCGTTAAAAGGATCAGAGAGATTATGTTTTTTATAAACTTCATCACTTAATTCATAAATGTTATTGGCGCCAAATTCTATAAACCCTTCTGCTCCAGGGTTTGAGCTTTTTGTTTTGGCCGGTGTGCGTCCTGAATTAGGAGTTGCTAGTTTTGAAATATCATTCATCATTTTTATCCTGGTTTATAAGATCAAATAAATCTTGCTTATCTTCATCTGTTATTTCACTGCTTACGTTTTCTTTTTTTTGTATTAGTGCAGCTAGCTTGACAAGTTGTTCGTTGGATCTTTGCAGGGTTTCTAAATATTTTGCTGCTATCAACCCAACTTCTTTATGCCTATCATCGCCCTGTTTCATATAATTCATTAGGGTTAACAACAGAACTTTGGTAGAAGCGCGGTCTTCATTAATGTTTTCTGTTGCTTTTTCTATATATTCGTTTACATTTTTACTCATAAAATAAATAGAAACAATAAGTATTTTTAGTCTCTATCCCACTTGTATTTAAATATTCTGTATTTTTCTCTAAGTTTATTTAGATTATTTACCACTTGTTTTGTATTCAATCCCGTTAACTCCCTCAAGTAGAGGTACACAGCTTTCTTGTTGAAAATCTCTATATCTTCTATATTGTGCAACAATACTTTTACTGCTTCTAGAACACATTTCTCATTTTTCTTCAAGTTATCAGTGTTCCACTTGTCCACTTGATTCAACAAACACATCCAAAATTCTGCCTCTTCCCTTTTATCAATATAATCTTCTACGTTTCCGGATGTGCCTAAAGAGTCGGGTCCGCCGGAGGAAACTAAATGCTCAAACGATACTTCCCTTTTTAAACTTTTTGAATTTTTCTTAACCTTATGTATAAACCAGTTCTTTGTAACAACAGAAAAGTACGAAAAAGCTTTACTGCCTTTATTTGGATCATACTTGTCTAATATCGTAGTTAACCAGATTTTACAATCGTCCCTTAGTGGGTCAATGTTTGGAAGTGTATTAAATTTATATGTAAAAATAATTTTGTTTACCATCTCATCAAAAGCTGGCTGTATCAAACTTATATATAGTTTTGATTTTTCTTTCCTACATGATGATAGTGCATATTTTACGATAGCTTCTTCATGTACTTTCGTAAAATAGTTATTTTTAGTTCTCTTCCGCCGCTTCCGCTGCAATTTGGACCTCCTCTTCTTTTTCTTCGTTTAGTACCAAGTCGATGTCTTCTATAGCGTCAACAAGACGCTTTGAATGATCAAGTAACGACCTTAAAGTTTCGTCACCATAAAACATCTCTAGTTCATACAAGCCCTTTACATGAGCCGAAAACTCACTCAACATACTTGTCAATGTTTCAATGTCTTGGTTTATTGCCGTTATTGTTTTTAAAAGCCAGCGAACATAGAGAAATAAAAGTATATTCAACAAGCTACTAATAATAAATAATGTAAACCACATATCAAATTTTCTCCGTTTTTAATTCTTGTTTTTGACGTTTTATGTCTTCTTTGGTATCTTGGATATATTTCTTAACAACAGAGCCAGTCGGAGCCTTGGAGTTCTGTTGTTTGATTGTTGTAGAATAATCGCTTGGTATCTTATGTATGTCTTCGGATTCACAATATCTACAAGACTTAACTTTAAATGTCATTGAGTGTCTTTCTTCATATTTTTCGCCACACTTGTTACATTGGTAGCAATAAACCGGCACTAGTCCGACCCCGTTGTCTTTTGAATTTCCGGACGAAAAGTTTGGTCTTCTATTTTAAAACTTGGTGGATTCCCAACCACAAGCTCTTCGTTTTCATTGCACTCAAAATTAAAATCTTTTAATGTTGGAACAATATCAGTTTGCTCTAATAAGCTTTTTTGCAGTGCCATCATGATCGCTCCCATGGCTTGGTTTGATAATTTCATCTTTCTTCTCCTTTAAAAAATCTATCTGAATTTATATTTTTATCATCTATGAATAAATCGTATATTGGTTTTCCGAAGTGCAGTTCGTAGTATTTAACACCCCATTCTTGAAATTGTTTTTCTGTAACTTCTCTCCAGCAAATTCCAGATCCGGTGCCGCGTGCAGTCCAATACACTATTTTATCCCCATTATCATACATTTTGTTGATTTTTTTAATGTTTTTTTTGATTGGTTTTGCATTAGCATAGTTTCTATCGTCCGGGGTGTTACAGATTGTTTCGTCTATATCTACGTATATTATCATTTTTACTCCTTATACTCTTGTATCACATCACTGCATATACCTATACACTGAGATGTCTCCTCATCGTTTACCTCTGGCATGACTGCTATGGAATTGTCTAAAGGTTGCTGATTGGGGTTTGCCCAAATAAAGCCGTGACTCGTTAGGGTGACCTTATCAGACTCGTGCCAAAAGCAATGTATGCCTTGTTGTAACATGCTTATAAGTGCTTTGTAATTTTTAGCATGACACCATAATTTTTCATTTTTTAAAAATTCACTTTTAATTTTGTATTGAGGCTTATCGTGGCCGAGATAGTAACTTTCGTTTTCCCACCAGACGTCTATCTCGACATCATAACCTTCTGCTAAAGCTGTCAATACGTAATCCGGATGGTTTTCTAATTCTTCTACTTTACCCGAAATGTTGCCTCGATGTGAGATTAAAATTTTTTTCATATTATCACCTGACTATCTTGTACTGTCTTTGAGACTTTTTCGTCGTATTGCCGATTGATGCATATTGAAGACCAGCTTTCTCCAAGTAATCATGCAGTTGAGGCTCTAACCCGGTTGCTTTTTTAAAGTTCTCACTTGCATCGGTATAGAATCTACAGTATCTTGAAATATTATTAGGCGTAGAGTATGCAAAACCATCAAAATAATATTCATTATACCCATTGGTCTGATGTGTGCCTCCGGGGTTCCAGCCGCCGAAAGCAAATATCTTATCATTAATGTCCATATTATTCACAAGCAACTTGTCTTTAAAAGATAAGTCTGTTCTAGAGCGAATTACAATGTCGTATTGTAATTCATTATTATTACAAAATTCTGTAAACATTCTATCACATTTGTACGTTTTTTCAAAGGTCTTCTTTATCCAACCCCACGGCTTACGATTAGAGCCTGAAAAGTATTTATCAGATTCTTTGTACCCTACTTTTAAATTTTCTTCCAATCTTTCATCATCTACAACAAGCTTCACAAGTCTAGTGTTGTAACTTTGAGACACTTGTTTTTCAATTTCCTTTTTATCAACATTGTACATGATTCCTGACATGTGACCTTTAGCGTTGTATTTTTTAAAAATATTTCCAGATGGTTCGAATTCGGGGTCCAAATTAACTCTTTGGCTTATCAAATTTGATGTGTAAACAAAAACCTCACAATCGTTTGGCTCTATCAAATTACTGAGTTGATTTTGTATAGTTTTGCTTATACCTCTTAGGTGGCCTGAGATGCAAAGTGCGACCTTCATTGTCCGGTATTCTCACGTTCTAGAACAAACATTGCGTTACCAAAACGACTTATGGCGTTCTTGTCTAGGTCAACTAGTTTAAATCCCCTACTATGCAGAAGGTTCTTGATATCATCATATCTTGCACCATTGTGATAATAACCTTCGCCAGATACTTCTAAGATAATGTATTTAACATTGTTTAGATGCTCCCCCATACCCTCAAGCACTAGAAGTTCTGCCTCTTGAACGTCCATACACAATAAATCTATTGAATCGATATTATTCTCTTTCATAAAAGTATCTATTCTAATAGAAGTGACTGATATCTTATCTTTCTGCGTTGACTTAAAACAATTAGTCTTGTAGCCATCCCAGCCATTTGCCCTAGAATTGTACTCAAACATAGATGACGCTCCAATGTTTTCCTCTGTTGACGGATAGAAATCGACAATACCATCCGTGTTTGATACTGCTACGTCGAAAAATTTAATATGATCTTTACCGTAAGTCTGTAAATTATCCCTACACTGTTTAGCGCCTTCAGGGTTCGGCTCAAAAACATATATATTTTTTGGAGCATATACCATATCTATTCTTATCGCATCTAGACCATCTCTAGATCCGCACTCAAACACGGTGTCGATCTCGTTTATATCAATTAAATCTATGTATTTTTTTTCACAATATCTAATCTGTATTTTACCATTTAATTTTTTCATCTTGTCTCTCCTAATCTTTGTAAATTATTTCTTTTTTATCATCTGGGATTGAGGGGGTTTTAACACACACAATGCTGCAGTCTTCTAGAAAAACAGGGTCAGCTATCTCATAGGGGTACAGTGTAAATATATCTCCCGAGTTCAGCCTGGTTCCTTGCAGTATCATAGACCCACTCACTAATAGGTTTATTTCTGTTATCTTTTCATGAAAATGGTGACCCCAAGTTTCTCCCTTTGGGTGAGTGCGATAACATACTTCAAAATTTTCTGTTCGGAACGCGGTAGGTTCAAATGCGCCAACAAACCAGCCCTGTTTCATGTCTTTCAGTTTTTTAATCTCCATTAGAGGCCATCCTTTTCCCACTCTACATCTTTAAAGCCAGAGTTAGTAACCACGTTAACACTTTTGGCCCGCGCTGGCCTTGAGTGGTCTACAACATCGTTTATTAGCACCCTTGTTCCGCTTGTGACGCCCATCACCAATAAATCGTATGGTATACCCAACCTTCGCAGGGCCGTCTCAGTAAGGCTTCGAGCCGATTCTTTTCTTGCTGTGACCAGTATTATCTTGTGTCCTTCTGAATCCCATTCATCAAACTTATCTATCACGCCGGGTAAAACTTGGGCTTCACTTGTGCAAACCTCAGAGTAAGAGTGTTGATGTAGCAAGATAGTACCGTCCAGGTCACAAAAGATTGTTTTTGGTTTTGTCTTTATGAATTCGTTCTTTATGCCTTTGAACTTTTTCAAATCTGCAGGTGTGCCAAGTGGGTGAAATTTTCCGGGTTCGATTGGTACCGTAGTGACACTTTTGTCTTGCTCTAAGGCATAATTATAAGTTAATGATATGTAGGATTCTATTTTCGAACCAGAAGTTGAACTAACTAAGCTTTTTGCAGTAGATATGAAAAGTTCGCCTCGCTTCCAATAGTGGACTCCGACTAGTGCAGTTTCGCTAATCTGTTCTTTTTCCGCAATTCTTACAACTTTTCCAGAGTTATCCACTAGGACAAAACTATTTTTCGGATCTTTAGAGCTGTATGTCAGTAGAGACGCGTCAGAATTTCTAGATTTATTTAAAAATGACGTGGGGTCCCACTCTAGATATTGATCACAATTAGTAATAATCAACTCTTCTTTTGGGTCAATATATTTTTCAGCTAATAGACAAGTCTCTGCGGCGCCGGAAGTTAACTTGCTAGTAGTCAAAATTTTACAGTTTGGCTTTATCTTCCTTAGTACCTGGTGTAACTGAGTGTTGTGTTCTTGATTTTTAAAATCTCTAACGACAAAAATATAATCTCCCGGTATGTTCAAAGATGTAATTGAGTGCTCTACTATTGTAGAGTCAAACAACTTAATCAGCGGTTTTGGACGCATATATCCGGCATTGAAAAATCTTGAACCCAAACCGGCCATTGGTATTATTATCTTCATAGGTTATTAACACTTCTCCAGAAAGTCACACAAAGGCTTCTTGCCATCCGACAGAGACCTATATTGACTTTCTTTTACTTTAAAAAGCTTCTCATATTCCCACGGAACACCTCCGCAGAGTTCTGGGTGTACCACATAATTAAGAGTCAACATCGATCTAGCCCTAGTTGTAGGCTTCGTACCCTTGTGAAAACATGTAGTTGAAGCAGCAATCAAATCTCCCTTTTTTGCAGTCATATAAGTTATATTCTCTTCGCCATATAGAATTTTCAATTCTTCATCTGACCATCGATGTTTTTGATTGAAATAAACCGGCCGCTTTTGGTTGCTTGATTTTATAAGTGTCAACGGTCCATCACCGGGTTCGTCTACATCGTTTAAGTAAATAAAAAATTTAAAAAATTTAATACTATTTCTATCACAATGATATAGTTGTGTCGCCTTTGGCGGCAAAGAGTTTACAAAGCTCTTTCGCAAATTAAAGGTACCAATACCAGGCAAACAATTGAAATACTCTGTTGCGAAGTCGAATAACAAGTCCTGTGTTGCTATCTCGAAGGCTTCATCGAAATGAAGGAATGGGTCCTGTACCATTGCGTAATGTTCATCTAGAACTTTCAGTTTTTGCCTCTTTTCTATACAGTAGTCTAATTTTTCTTTTATTTTATCGATCAGGCCATGGTCAATAACTTGAGACCACTTTGTATAACCTTTTTGATCCAGTTCTTTAACTTGTTGTTCGTATTTGTTTTCTTTGTTAAAGGCCTTGAGTTTTCTTCTCTCTGTTATCATGGAGTTAAAGTATTCAACTGCCTTTTTTCCACCATAGTAAAATTTTGCGTCGGTCGGTTTTAGCCACATATATATTATTACCAATTCATTTTAGGATAAAAGTCCATTATATTCTAACATATGCCCTACAAACATTTAAAATTATATTGAACCTAAACGGTCCAGTCTAAAGTTGGATCCGGATTTACTGCTCCAGACTTTTCATAACTTGTCGTCCACCTTGGGTCGGCTGGAGTTACAGGTTTCGATAAGGTTGGTTTCACTCTAATGTTTATCACATCTCTTTTTCCAGCCACTACAGGGTTTGCTCGGTGGACTACATTATTGTTAAAGCTTACTGTTGTGCCCAGTGAACCCAAGACCTTTCTCGCTACAAAGCCTTTGTTCGATACCTTGTTTTCTATTTGTTCGTCTTTATATCTAGATCTATTTGGGGGCGGCATCCAGTGGTTTGGGCCCAGATGAGTACATTCTCCCAAGAATCCGTTACCGGTTTCATCCTCTAGATATTGAAAGGGAGAATTATCCACACTGACGTCGTCAAGGTAGACTAAATTTTTAATTATTTCATTAGGATTATTGTCGTAATGCCACAAGTACGAAGACTCGCGAATGCCTTTGTTTAAGGTCCTGTATATGTATATTTTATCTACGTATAAATTACATCCATATGTGTTCTCCTCTAAATATGGAACAATGTCGTTGCACAATATATCTATTTGCTTTTTAAACTTCCATATGTCGCTGTGAGTGATCATAATCCCATCATTAGAACAAGATTTATTCTCATTAAAATCTTGTTCTATGAGATCAGACAACTCAAGACAGCAGTCATAGTATTGTTTTGAAAAGTGACCTAAGTTAAAAACTTTAACAGTATCGCGATAAATATCGACATTTTTTGAACTTTGGTAATTTTCTTTGCACTTGTTATAATATTGTCTGTAATTCAATCTATAAATTTCTCCGGGTGTTCGTATCTTTCCGTGTGACAAATATAGTTAGCCCTGTACCCGCTAGAATAAGCATCATAAATATAAACTAGTCTAACTATTTTGAAACCTAAACTTTTCAATTTCTGAGCTACATCTTTTGGAGATAAAACCATAAGTTTGTGATTCAGAGGAGTCTCAAACACCAAGGTCTCCGTATTTCGTGCGATTTTGGTCATGAATTCCTCACAGCCTAGGAAATTTGGGAATATTTGGTGCAATACTGAATTTAATATAACTAGACCATATTTTTCCTCTGTCTTTTCAATATATTCTACGGCATCGCCGTGTACAAATTCTACGTTTTTGTACTGTAATATTTCGTTTATATCTCTTGCTGCAAGTACGTCCTGCTCTGTAAGTTCTATTCCGACTACCGAAGAAGACGTTGATGCGGCCGCTTGAAAGCTAAAAAAGCCCTGATTACTTCCTATATCTAATACTTTTTTATTTTTTAAATTTGCCATCGGAAAGAATGGTAATTTCCTATAAGAATCATACAATATTGTCTCGTCATCCATTTTTATATCTTGGTTTGAGCAATAACCAGGCATGCTGGCTCCATTATCAAACTTGAAACCTTGATATATCTTTCCTTTCCATTTTGGAAGATTTCCACTGTCTCTTATTGCTAAATACCTGTCGACCATTCGATTGTAAGTATCTGATATCTGCTGCGGTGTGTGTGCTCTAGACTTAAAATTATATCTTTCAGGACTATATTTAAATCGATGAAAATCTACAATCTTATCTCCTATAAAATTACTGTTCTTGTACCAACTGTCTTCTGGTTCTAGTTGCAGCTTTGCCAATTCGGATATTATAGACGTTGCTAACTTTGGACTTATTGGCAGCATTTCTAAAATCTGCACATGATGCGCGTGAGGTACGTATTTGATTTCCTCGAATGAGGGCTTGGAATTAGATGTATTTTTAACATTTTCCATAAAAATTAAAAAGTACTCTTCTCCGGTGAGCTTATCTTTTGCAATTTCATAGGAATATATTCTCGGAAAAAGTTCAGATTCTGAACTTGATATTATTTCCAATGTTTTCTTACAATCTTCAAAGTTAACAGAAAATTTTTCATTTTTCGAGACAATTTTAAGACCCCGCTCTTCGTTGAGTGGCACCCAAAGAGCATCATTGCCGTTCAGCCCTTGTCCCGTATATTTCGTACCTTCGAACGTTGCGTGAAAATTGAAGTGATTTTTGAATGTAAAGCTTGAAAATCCGTCAACTTCACAGGAGATTTTTGTAAATTGCTTAAATAAGTCATTTTCGTTTTTAAGTACTTGAAGATGTTTTTTGGATTCTAATTCTCTGTCTATACAGATTTCTAGTCCATTGTCAAAAGAAAACTCTATTTTCTGTGTGTTGCTCATGTTATGGCTCCTCTCTCTAATATATTTTTGACCATATCAAATTGCCATTGATAATCTACATCGAAACTTTCCCTCTCCGGGACCTCAAATAGTTCAATGTCTCCAGGCGTGCGAAAGTCGCCCATCCATATCTCTTGTCCTATCTTATCTAAACGGCCGGCATACAGGCAATGTGCGGCCTCAAACGTTGAATTTACAGTCTTTGTGTTCATTACGGACTCTGTTAATGGAGTTAAGATTTCTTTTTGAGAATTCCAAAAATAATTTTTCTTCTTAATTATCCCAAACAAACCATCAGAGCTGCAGCGCCTGTAGTGCTCAACGAACTCATCAATCGTTTCGGGCTCCAGAAAAGGTGCACAAGCGCTTACTAGAATGCAATATTTATATGGAAGCTTGTTCCACCATTCGTACATACTAGTCATAGGTGTCCCTTCTGACTTTGCAGAGTGTTCACTCCTGTTAAAAATATTAACATTATGCGCTTGGGCTATTCTCTTTAGTTCTGGCTCCCACACTGATGCATAGAAGTTGTCAGCCGGAAAGGACTTACACTGCTTTACCTTCTTCAAGCTTATATCAAATAAACAACTGTCGCCTATTGGCTTTATCATCTTCTCTGGAACTCTTTGTGAACCCAATCTTGCTTGAATTATTACACAGATATCGGTTATTTTTTTCAAGATATGTGCTCCTGTAAAAATGAATACTGCACTGTCTTTTGACCTTTTGATAGGTCGTGAATTTTAAAGTCGTATGATTTTTTAAGTTCGTTCAAAATGTAATCCCAATAAATAACAAATTGCTGCTTCTGTAAAGTTGGACCTGAAGACATTAGCCAACTCGGAATAGCCTTGTTATCTTCAAAAACGTGATTATCTGATTCTCCAACACTATAACCATCCAGGCCTGATATGTATATGTCTTTAATGCCCATCAAAACTGCTAGAACAACTAGCCTTGCTCCGATGCCTATTCTTGATCGATAACGAGTCATGAAATAAGAGACTCGATCATATTTTGATAATAATAATTTAATTCTAGAATCTTTGTAGCCCGGGTCTGAAAACTCCTGCATAACAATCGGATTTACTTCTGCTAAGAAGTCATACAAATCAGTATCGTTTAAATCTACTCCGTCCAAAAACGAAACCAATTGTATATTGTCTATGTCTCTAAAGGACTTGTTTTTATAGAAATTGTTCATTGTCCATTTTGGAATTTGCTTATATTGATCAAAATCGACTGTCGATGTGCTTGGCCCGCCTCCGACGATGAATACAGATTCTTGATTATGTATTTCTTTTACACAATCATCAAAACCGCACCTAAACTCTGGTGTTGACACAATTGGACCCTGAGGAAAGGAATTCTTTAGATATAAATAAGAGTTTCCCATGTTCATCAAGTTAGATGCTCCAGAAAAGTCGCCTGCGAGGAACTTGGACCGGTCCATTATAAAACTATGGTGTTTTCCACTCTGAGGGGTTGCGATGGTTTGGGCCGCTGAAAAATACTGCTTGTTTTCATGATCGAACCAGATGTTACAATTGATGGCATCCCTATAAGCATCTACATAGCTTATTAAATTTTTATAATGTGCGCTGCTAAATTGCCTATTGTCACATGAATATACTAATTCACAATCTCCCCAAAGACTTGACATGTATCAATTGCCTCTCAGCTTTTTTCTTGATGGCAGCTCTCCGTCGGTAACCCTTTTAACACCGTCACCAAATGCAGTCTCCAGCTCTCTAACCCCTCTTACTAGTTTTATTAATCCTTGAGGTTCCACTGAAGATAGATGGTCTGATCCCCACATTGTTCTATCCAATGTTACATGTCTTTCCAATATAGTGGCCCCCAAGTAAATTGCTGCCACAGTTGTTCCTAGCCTAAATTCGTGACCACTATATCCGACCTCGCAGTTATACCTTTCCTTTAAGGTTTTAATGCAACTAAGATTTAAATCCTCTAGAGGTGCCGGGTATGCAGAGTTACAATGCAAGAGTGCAAAATCTGCCCCCTCATCTCTCATCCAAGAGACAGCTTCGTCCGTTTCTTGTAAGGTACTCATACCCGATGAAAATATAATCTTTTTTCCAGTTTTTGCTGCGGCTCTCATAAGTGATTCATTGGTCATCATAGCAGATGGCATTTTTAAAAAAGGTAAGTTATATTGATCCAAAAAATGCAAACTATCTAAATCCCACGGACTTGCAGACCAGGCTATATCTCTATCCTTGCAGTATTTATCTATTTCATCATATTCTTCTTGCCCGAACTCAACTTTATACTTATATTCTAAATAAGTCATAGTGCCCCATGGGGTTTCCCTCATTACACTTTTTTGATGCTCAGGTACACACACGTCTGGGTTTCTCTTTTGAAATTTGACCGCGTCGCAGCCGGCGATTGCCGCGACATCTATCAACCTTTTTGCAATATCTAAAGACCCATTATGGTTAATTCCAATTTCTGCAATAATATACGTTTTTTTCATTTTATAACTCCAAATTAATTCTAGGTATGCCCTCGTACAAAGAGCTTTTGTCTGATGCTATGTTTAAATCAATACCATTTTCTCTACACCAATTGTAAAAACTTTTCGAAAACTTTCTAGTTTCTTCAATTTCCCAACTTAAAATATCCCCTCGGTTAATAAGCCCCTCGGTTGATCCGTAAAAATGCTCGTAATTGTTTTCACTAACTTTTTCGTCAGTGAGATCCCAACCGATACAAGTTATAGAACTCACACCCAAATGAATAGCCATAAACAACACAGTCTCATACATTATACCAGGACCACAAGGCCTTGTCAAGCTTTTGCTCATTAAAAATTCGTCTATTTTTCCTGTTCTGACTAAAAACTCATTATTGATTTCTGTTCTAATTGGGATTTTAAAAAATATATCACTTAACTGCAGCGCTGACCATCTTCGATATTGGTCATAATTACTACTAGAGATTGATAAAGTATCTTCTCCATACCTGTAATGAGGCAAGTGCCCAAGCTTACGGTCTGGCAAATTACTACAATTAAAAAAATGAAAATCTGTGATCTCTGAAAACAGATCATAAGCTTGTTTTACAGAAAAAACAAGCTTATCTGACAAAAAACTTTTCAATTTTTCCGGGTCATTGTCTGATAGTGAAGGGCCACAGTTTAAAATATAACAGGCCTCACCTTTATATGAGTCTTTAAGAACTTCCAACTTCTCTTTTAGAGTCTTATTTGCAATCACTTTTTTCAATTTATTTATTTTTGATTTTTCTTCATTTGGTGATTGCAGTATATTTTTTAAAAGCTTTTTACCGATCTTGTTACGACTGAAACAACCATCAGACTGAGTGCGGCTGTTGTTAGTTGCAGCCTTTTGTAGTTCTCCATTGTCAGACTTCCAATCTTCATACGCTAATTTCATTTTTTGTCGGACATCTGATATTAAAGGAATATACCATTTTGCATCACTATCATAAGGAGGATGATCAAACACAGTGTCCCAAAAACCTGAAAACAAATATCTACTATTCTTGTCTAGATAATCTACGTGCCCTCCGGTGTCAGGACAGAGCACTGGTTTTTCTGCTAATACAGCCTCAGATGTAGGTAGAGAGAACCCTTCACCGTAAGATGTTAAACAAAAAATTGTAGATGTTTCATATAAAAACTTCATCTTCTGGTCTGGTAAATATTCTAAAATTACGTATATGTTTTGCTTTGGTTTAAAATTAGTTCGAGTGGTCTTTTTTATCATCTCAAACTCTTTCAAAAACATGTCTTTAGACATACCCGGTGGAAGGCTGGTTTTTATAACCAGTGCAGTATCTTCTTCCCCTGATAACTCTAAGATAAAAGCTCTTATCAACGAAGAGAAGTTTTTTCTGTTTGTCCACTCAGATACAGCTAACACAATAAATTTTTCTTTTATTGTCTCCAAAAAGCCTATTGAATTTGAATCTACATTCTTATTTTCTATGAGATGAGGCAATAAAACCGACTTACACACTTTTGAGATTGTTTTGTGATTCCATTCACTAGGAACAAAAACAAATTCAGGATCAAAAATATCAATACAGCTTTGGTATTCTTGTGATAATGTATCGGTTTCCCAGGCTAAAATATGAAAGTTTTTAGATGCTCCTTTTATAACTCCACAAAGATCTGCCTCTATGTTATTGTAATAGTTCATTATTTTATTAGAATTAACTATGATTGGCAAGACAGATGTCATGTGCCACAGGCAATGATAATCTAATGATAAAAATTGATCAAACTCTTGCTGAGTCTTAAAGTGGTATTTATCAAATAAAGCGAGAACATCTGGACTTGTTCTATTTTCATGAAAATTTAAATCTAATTTTTTAGGGTCCAAAGATATGCTTAAAATTTTAAAATTTATTTCCGGGTGGGAACTAAGAACACTTTCTATACTTTTAAGATAACCTATTGCCGCATGACTGTATCCGCATGTTTCATGGAACTGCGCAACATAAACTAGATTCATTAAAGTACCAACACTTCTTCTGAATCTGTGTTTATGTTTAACTTTTTCACATCTCTTTCTAATATAGCGTCATGCATTTGTTGTAAAATTTTTCCTTCTTCATGTGTGTTGTTCAAACTTTCTTTTAAGACGCTTGCCCATTTTTGATACATGCCAAAATTTTTATATACATTTCTAATTTGTCTCCTGAAGGACATCCCTACAGGATACGCCCACTGGGATCCCTCTTCCAGTATATCCTTCCAGACTGCTTCCTTGTTTATCGGTTTTAACTCATAATCTACTTTTGCAAAAAGTTTTTTATTTTTTACTTTCCCGTTTTCTCTATAATCAGCTGATAAGAAATCTAAATGAGCTGACCAGTCGGTTGCTACGATTGGCATGCCGCTATAAGCTGCCTCAAAGATTGGCAAACCATATCCCTCTCCATGTGTAGTTGTGACATAAGCGTGGATGTCATCTCTTACATAAAGTGAATGAACCTCTTGGTCCGTTAGATCTCCGTGCAAAAGGTAAACTTTACACTTTATGTCTTTATATTTATCATCATTCATTATTCTAGAAAAATGATTCTTGGTTTTTTCTCTATCAATGATCGAACCAGAACTGATAGCTGTTTTCAGAACCAGACCAACTTCTTCATTCTCTCCGAATTCATCCAAAAAGAGCTTTAACATTTTTTCCATATTCTTTCTTTGACCAACCAATGAAACAGAGAGGAAGTTAAATTTAGTGTTCAAAGTAAAGTCTAGATCTGTTGAATCGATATTTTTGACCGGATATGGAACGACCTCAACTGGACAGTTGCAGGATATTGTACCCTGTTCATTTGTCTTTTGATTCAAAAATTGATATGAAGTTGACGTGAATCCAGATTTTGAATGATTAGAGGGTACAATCAATTTATCTATGCCCTGGTAAGTTTTCATAAGCCAATTTGCAGAAACGCGGTCCGTTTCGATGCCGGCTGTGACACAAACAGAATATGGTGCTCTTTTTTCAAACTCATTTGGAATACCAACTCTAACTTGAATATCATATGCGAAATTAGTATTTGTTTCTTGAGATAATTTTATAGCAACAGCCTGGTTGGAAATACATTCTTCTATTTTCTTTCTCTCGTCTGTAAATTCAGCTAACCATGGAGTTGCTCCCCAAGCCAAAGGATCAATAAACACCTTTACATTATCGTTCTTAATAAGTGATCTAAAAACTAGACGAGAATGTTCCCCGTATCCAGATCTTGTCAATATAGGCGCCTCTAATAATATTTTAATCATAGTTCTGTCATACTCCAACTTTTATAACCTTTTCGATTTTCCCAAGAACCTTTTGTCTCTATAACTGTTTTCATAGTGTCGTACCAAGTAGAGCAGTACTTGGAAAAGCTATAGTTTTTAATAACATGTTCTCTACCCCTAGCACCTAACTCACTCCTTTCGTCAGGAGTCATATTATAAATTTTCTCAATCGCTTGTAAAAAATCTTCTTTTGAAATCCTATCTTCGTATATGTAGGGTACCTCTTGGGATCCGATTACAGCTTTAGAACTTGGCTCAATACCTTCTCCGAACCAATTTGTACCATCAGTAACTTGTTCCTGTAGGCCTCCTGTCATAGTAGCAATAATTGGAGTCTCACATGCCAGAGATTCCAAGGTTGACAGGCCAAAACCCTCAGCGTCTGAGATGTTGATAGTGCAATCGACAGCACTATATATGTTCGCTAGATCTTCCTGGGGCATTTTTTGGGTTGACAGCATGATTTGCCCGTCAAGAAGGTTCAGTTCTTTCATGATATATACAAGATCTTGTCCGTTGGGGTCTTTAGGTTCTGTATGCATTAGAAGAGTTGCCTTGTCATGGCCCACCTTGTCTAAGAATTCTTTAAACCAAAAGATGAGTGTTCCGGACTGTTTTCTGCGTGCGTTTCTGTTATTCCAGAAAAATACAAGTTTAGAATCTCCGGAAGAAACTACTTTATTTCTAACCTCGCGGTTTGTCTCATCAGTTTTTCTTCTAAATATATCTGTATCTACCGCGTGTGGTATATACTTACAGTCTACGTCTGGCGAGACAGTTCTGACAATGTCATCTGTAACTTTACTGATTGTACATACCAAATCATTTGAATCATAATACACTTTATTAAACTTTGGATAAGGATAATTATCCCACACATGATAATATACCATTGGAACATTTTGCCTTATTTCATTTTCAATTTGCCACAACCATTGATAGAATCTAGGGTCGGTCATAAACCATAGTATATCTGGACGTTCGTCTCTTATCAATCTCCTAATTGTAGAGTGATCTCCGTATCCGTCCACAGGAATTATTTTAAAATCTTCTCCCCACGGATCTACTGTTCGTATGCTGTAATCAGGATGCTTAATGGCGCCGGCGAGGCAAGTAAAAGAAAACTCACCAGTCTTTAACAAAGAGTCGATCATATACCTAGTTTGAGTTCCAACTCCGGATGGAGCCATTGGGCTATCAGATATTGTTAATATTTTGTATTTTTTTGTCATTTACAGTGCTCTGTTTTGTGAAATTTGCAATATTTGCAGTTAAGTCGGTTTTTTATGTAGTTACCTTTATTAATATTTATAACAGCATTTTCAAGTATTTTTAATGCATTTGTTGTTTTTCTTGGTCCTGAAGTTATTCTCAGTATTTCTACATTTTCATTTTTTGCCGTTCTTTTTAACAGTACAAAATAAGTATCGATATCTTTATTTTCTATATTGTGCTTTTTAGAGTAGTAGTTCTTATAATAAGTTAACTGATACGTGACATTTGGATCTGACTTCTTTTGACTTGTCCAGCCCCATGAACAAGTTTTCCAGTCGATTATATGGTATCTTCCGTCTTCAGTTTTTATAACCATATCTATAAAACCCTTGAAATTTGTTCCATATGAATCAAATTCAGTTATAGGTTCCAGCAATTCTTCTTCAACAGAAACCACCTCAAAATTACCAAAATAATCTTTTACAGATGGCAATATTTGCTCACATATTGGAACGGCTTCTTTCATCATGTTATTAACAAGATCTTGTCTTATTGGAATATTATTGTCTTTAAGTAGATTAATTTCTTCTTCAAATTTTTCATTAAAAATTTTTACAGGATCTTGGCTTGTACCCGGTACTAGTATCTCACAAACATAATGAACAGAAGTGCCAAATGCGGTGTATTCATTTCCCTCAAATTTATCAATCTTGTCAATGTAAACTAGTTTATGTCTATATGGACACTCTTTCCAGTTTTTAAATTCTGAAAAACTTATTCTTTTAATTTGTTTTTTCACAGTCTCCCTGTCTTTCTTTTGCTATCTTACTCATTCTACCACGTAAACTTTGATTTGTCGATGGTTTTTTCTCAGACAGTGGTGGGCTACTATTTTCGACAGGGGGTGTGGGCTTTTTTTTTGCCCTTGTTGTTCTTGTTTTCTTTTTCTCTTTTATTTCAAAGATCCATAGACCGGATTGAGATTTATTTCCTTGGGAAAAGTTGCAAATTTCCGCATGCTGCAGCACTTGTAATATTACGTACCTATCTTCAATTTTCTGTTTAATGTGCTTTGTTTTAATTCTGATTTTTGGATCCGAGGCCAAATTTCTTCTTTTTATGTGTGCCCTTAGCTTTAACACATTTTTTTGTACTTCTTCTTCTAATATTTTAAAATCACTCATATCTATTTTCCTCCAGTAAGCTTGAAATTTTTCTAAAAAGTATTGGGCTTACCTTTTTCAAACGAGCGACTTCATCTCTCATAAAAAAAGCTTCGAACCCATTGGCAAAATATTCTCTTAAAGACGTTGCAGCGTATGGACTAAAGAAAAGACTTGATGTAATCAGAGACAAAACATCGTATCCTACCTTTTTGTATAATATTTCATCGAACTCTTGATCAAATTTAGGATTCAAAAAATACCCTAAAGGTACCTCTATGGACGCCTTACCAAGTTCAATCCACATTTGCTTTCTTTTTATTAAAAATTCTTTCTCTAGAGAACCATCCGAATATATTAATTTCTCATGCATCTCTTCCACGGAGTGCGCCACTTCATGAATAATGTCATCAAGCATATCTTCTTCGTTGGAAACTCTGTTGGTTACATAAATAGTGTTATTTGCATACATGGCTTGGATATCCCTATCTATTAATTGTTTAAACTGGCCTATCCTTATATTCTTAAAGTTTTTCAATAAGTGAGTCGGGATCCTTGAAAATAAAAGTTCTAACGTTTTTTGAACAGATGTGTCTTCTAACGGTGAATTTTTTACAAATATCTCTTTACCCTTGTAAGTGAAGCTTTTTTGTTTTTTGTTTTTAATATAATTCTGTATTGTCATTGTTATTTGCAACCTCCGGGGAACTTATCACGCTTGAGTCAGCGAGCGCTTGAGTATATCCGTTTATCCAATTCTCTTCGGCTAATGCAAGTAAAAATTCTGGAAATTGTTCTGCAAAAACATTAATAATATCTTCTACAGTTATCTCATCAGTCTCTGGGTTTATCTTGTTTCCAACATAGTTGACTATTATTTCTTTTAACTCTGATTCTGTTGGTACTACTTCTTTTAATAATTCTATATTTTTCATAATTTTGTTGCTGCTATAGTTGCTACCTTGGACCTTTCGCCTTTTAGGAGCGTAACATGGCCCGTTATCTGTTCATCTTTGAGGCGTTCCACGACGTATGAGAGGCCGTTGTTGGTCGCGTCTATATAAACGTTATCTATCTGTTCAATGTCGCCCGTAAGTACGATCTTAGTGCCTTCCCCCACTCTTGTGAGTACGGTTTTAATCTCGTGCTGTGTCATATTTTGAACTTCATCTATCACAATGAACGCGTTCGAGATTGAGCGGCCTCGAATAAATGTCATTGCCTCAACTTCTATTTGTCCTTTATCCATGTAAAGCTCCAACGTTGCTTTGTCGTCTCCCATAAGAAATTGTAAGTTATCTTGTATCGGAGCCAACCAGGGTAACATTTTTTCCTCCATAGAACCCGGGAGAAAACCGATATCCTTACCAACCGGTTCCACTGGCTTAGTGACTACAATTTTTTTGTAAAGTGCGCCTTTACCGAAAGTCTGCTCTAATCCAGAGGCCAATGCTAACAAGGTTTTGCCGGATCCTGCTTTACCGACGAGCGACACAACTGGTATTGCGGGGTCCAACAGTAGTTCAAAAGCAAATTGCTGTTCTTTGTTTCTGGGCTCTGTACTCCAAACTTTCTTGTTGCTTTTTACAATCTTCTGTAGGGGGCTATTGTAATTTTCAAATTTTGCCAGTGCGGTCTTTTTGTCGTTTGAGTTGGATATTAACATGATAAATTGATTGGGATATAAAATATGCTCTTTTGGATCAATCCAAAGTTCGTCTCCTGCATAAAACCGGTCGACATCTTGCTCATCTACTAATATTTCGGAACGACCAGTATAGAGACCCTCTGCGTGATCTACAACCTGTTCGGCATTATAGTCTTCAGTAAGGAGACCCAAGGAGTCACATTTTACTCGCATATTTATGTCGCGAGATACGACTACCAGCTTTCTTGATTTTGGAGCAACCTCTTGCTCAGAAAGTGCTGTGGCTATTATCTGGTTATCCGGGTCTTCAAGATCTAAGTCGTCCGGTAAACATAGTGGATTATAAGATGAGACTCTTACGATTCCCATTCCCTTGTCTATTCTGACTCCTTTTGATAAGCTTCCCTTATCTCTGAGGCTGTCCAGTTTTCTTATTATAGACCTAGCTTGTGAGCCTACCGAATCTTGCCTCTTCTTGTGCTTGTCGATTTCTTCTAACACTTTCAAAGGTATTACTATGTCGTTATTATTGAATGACTCTAAACAATTAGAATCAGTTAGATAGACACTGGTGTCTAAAACGTATGTCTTTTTGGCCAAAACGAATCCTTTTTCTTTAATGATAACATTATTAATTAGATTTTTTAGTTGTTTTTACCCACTTAGTAGGAACCTTTTTGTAGATAATTCTCTCACTTGTATTTTTATTTATATTTTTTTCAACTAATAGATTCTCGACTATTGTATTGTTGTTAGCGCCACATACCGCGAGGGCGACCATGGTCAAAGTGGCAAGTATAGTATTCATTTTTTTCTCCTTTTAAAAAAAATCTTTTTCATATATATTTATTATGTATGATGCAAAAAAGTAAAATTCTATTTTTTTTAATGTTAATAATGATTTTTAGCTGCACTACTGTAGATTTGCAAAGAAAAGTAACACCCCCTTTCAAGAGTTATGTCAAAGTTTACCACTCAATAAAAATCCTACAATGCACCAATGAGCATAAAAAAACATGTCCGGTTGGCGAATACGTATCCATGGGCAGTGGTATGGTTGTAGACTTTGTTGAAAATCATCAAATTATAATTACCGCTGGGCATGTTTGCCACTCTGAAGTAGATGAAGCAAAGATATCTTTAAGTTCACAGAGTGTTTCTGTTGTTGATTTTAAAGGTATTGAACATGACGCATACGTAGTAAAGTCTAGTGACGATAATGGCAAAGGAAAAGTTGATATGTGTGCTTTGTGGGTGCCGACCCTTAAATCAGTGGGTATAAAATTTTCAAGTTTTCCGCCGAGGGCAGGTCAGGAACTTTATTATATCGGGTCGCCGGCGGGGATTTATCATCCTCCGGTTGCTCCAATCCTAACAGGCATATATAGTGGACCAATTGATGCATCAAATTCACTAGTTTCCATTCCCGCTACGGGAGGATCTTCAGGATCGGTCGTGATGGATTTAAACAACAAAATGGTAGGTGTTTTGTGGGCGGCTCATAACTTTAAAAATGTTTCAATTATAACGAACTATGATGCTACTGCGATATTTCTTTATGAAGTCATAAAGATGTACGGAGCAGATTCTAAACTTAATCTTCCTCCAACAAAGAATTAATTTTCTCTATTTTTCTACCAATCATCATCCTCAAGCGGCGGGCGAAGTGTGGTTTTTTGTTTTGTTCAGCTTTTTGTATAGATTCTTCAATCTTCATAATTTCTACCTTTAATTTATGAAGCCTGTTTTGTATTTTTTTATAGTTTGCCATAATACCTCGCTTAATAATATTCTACATACACTTTATATCTCAATGATATACTATCGATTGACCCTCCTGGTGGTGGAATTGAAGGGTTGAAAAACACGTTCTTCACTTTATCGTCTTCCATTAAAGATATTAAAAATTCCAAGGATATTAAATCGACCGTAAATCTGTATGTGTTTGGTCTAAGATTCCAGGCTCTATGGTTTTTCCAGTTCAAAATTTCGGCCGAAGACTGATTCACATATTTTTCTATTATCTGAAATGATTCTTTTTCAGACATTTTCTTTTTTCTTGTTGCCATATTATATCAACTCGTCCACTAAACCATACTCTAAGCATTTATCTGCTTCCCACCACAAATCATGCTTTAAGATATTGTCCATCTCTTTCTTGGGTATTTTTGTATGTTGTCTGTAGATGTTCTTTATCTTTTCCATTAACATTTCGGAGTTTTGCATATCGTCTTGCATTTCTTGAAATTTACCCCACATGACTCCGGATAGTTGATGAACAAGCATACATGCATTTTTGTGCATAAACCTTCGTTCAGCTACACAGGACATTAATGTTGCTGCTGACGCGGCGCAGCCGTCAATTACAGTGTGTATTGGAATTTTAGAATTTTTTATATAATCTACTGCCGCCAAACCGGCAAATACTGATCCGCCATAACTGTTAATATGTAATTTAATAGGGGGTGGGTCATATTCTAAAGCCGACGTTTTTGATATCATATTTACATTTAAATTAAAAATGTTTTTGTTAAGCTGTAGGATCTTTGGTCTAGTGACGCCAGAGTAGAAATAAATCCTATTATGACTAACTTCTACTACATTATTGTCGGTTGAAGAATGGGCTCTTGTTTCAGACGCATACTCATGCACACTAATTGGATCGGATGATTCTTCTGTTTCTTTCGATCCCCAAAAATAGTCTTTCACTTGATATTCTCCAATATTAGTGCTCTCAATTGTTTCAATTCTTTAATAGCACTCATGGATGCTTTTCTAAGTCTTCTGCCGGCAGATGCATTGCCGTTTTCGCACTTTTGTGCATCCTCTTTTGCTTTTGCTAATTCTTCTAAAATTAAGTTTAATCTTTCAGTAACCATACACTTCTCCTTGTTTTCGTTTTAAGTGGGCCCACCTGGACTTGAACCAGGAACCGACAGTTTATGAGACTGTTGCTCTAACCGATTGAGCTATAGGCCCGTATAAGTATTTTATAACATGAGTTATAGATAATTTTCAATCAATTTTTTTCTTATAGTGCTTCTAATACCGGGATTAACCTTCAATACTTGTGGCATAAGATTGTACCTTACGTGATTTCTCATAAAATTGGTTTTTTGATTTGATGGGTCTTCGCACCATTCTAGATTCTTTCTTTCTGCATAATCTTTTATGGATTTTTTTGACGTCATTAAAAACGGCCTGTATATATTGCTGTTCCTCTTAAAAGGTATTAGTTTGCTTTGTCCATGAAAACTGGACATAAGCCACGTTTCTACGCAATCGTCGAGATGATGACAAGTAATAGTATAGTTGCTGCTAGTGCGCTGCAAGAAATCATATCTTTCATCCCTCCAAAACTCTTCTAATGATCGCTTACCTTTACGACCTTTGACTCTACCAATAAATAGAGTCAAGTTATTATCAGAAGCAAACTTTTCTACAAATTTCTCAGCCTTATATGAATGTTGAGTGTCATGATTAAAATATGCTAAGTTTATTTTTCTTTTTCCCTGCATTAGAAAATGCGTAAAAACCATAGAGTCAATCCCTCCGGAACAGGCGATGGTCACAGATGTTGGTATTTTTCCAATAATTCTAATCATAAATTATTTATACCATATTATAATGTTTATGTCAAGTATTTTTTATGAAGCGCTGAAATCTACAAGAGTCACTGTCTTGGTAGCTCCGCCTGCCGTAATCTTTATCATGATGTCACCATCATCACCGGATCCATTTCCATTAGACATCCAAATAACAGACGCTCCTTCAGGCGGGTTGTCTGGATCATATGTCCTCTCACTTAGGATTAGTGGACCTTCTAGCTTGGTATTGCCGTACACATGCAGCGCTTCGTCAGGACTCTTGACACCTATACCTAAACTGCCAGAAGCGTTGGTGTTTAAAGAATCTAGAGCATCGCTGGGAATTTCTGTTTGGTCGATGATTGTGGCGCCATTAGTCAACGTCCCATGGTGACCTGAAACATAATCCCTAATTCCGTTCGAGTCACCGTTATCCTGATCATCTCCCATCTTCCACCAAGACACAACATTTGCAAATGCAGAATGGTTACGTATGTTCATGATCTTTCCAGAATTGTAAATCTCTGTAACTTCTGATGAGGACAACTCTTTATTAAAAACAACACAGTCTGCCATCCTATCCTCAAACACTCTGTTGGCGTTTGCTAGGTCTTCGGTTGCACCAAGAGTTAATGGGGTTGCAGTGTTTCTTACCCTAGTGTATGAATTTAAAGTGCTTTGTGTTGCTGTGGTTTGAGTTC
>MDTB01059995.1_pt1 | contig 56710 bp, 53 predicted proteins | sample 811161 | NCBI WGS metagenome assembly MDTB01 (sample SAMN05326650, study PRJNA326480) | marine metagenome | isolation source: seawater | place: Mediterranean Sea | collected 2009 | reverse complement strand
GAGCAGGCTGTTCACGCGGTAAAAAAAGCCCGTCAGTACACAGACGATGTTGAGTTCTCGGCCGAAGACGCGGGTCGCTCAGATATCGATTTCTTGGCCCGGGTCTTTGAAGCGGTGATCGATGCCGGTGCATCCACGTGTAACTTCCCTGACACGGTTGGTTATAACCTTCCATTCCAGATTGAAGAGACGGTCAGAACGCTGTTAACGAAGATCCCAAATTCTGATAAGGCTGTTTTTTCGGTCCATTGCCACAATGATTTAGGGGTGGCTGTTGCTAACTCGCTTGCAGCTGTGCGTGCGGGCTGTCGTCAAATCGAGTGCACCATTAACGGACTCGGTGAGCGTGCGGGTAACACTTCGCTTGAGGAAGTCGTAATGGCGGTGAGGACGCGGTCTGATATTGTCGATGTGGAGACTCATATTGACACCCAACATATCGTTCCCGCGTCACGTCTCGTGTCTTCTATTACTGGATTCCCTGTCCAGCCTAACAAGGCCATCGTTGGCGCTAATGCGTTTGCGCATGAGTCGGGTATCCACCAAGACGGCGTATTGAAACACCGTGAAACGTACGAAATCATGCGTGCTGAAGATGTGGGCTGGAATACAAACAAGATGGTTCTAGGAAAGCACTCAGGACGGGCTGCATTTAAGTCTCGTCTAGATGAACTTGGAATCGTATTAGCGGACGATCAGGCGCTGAATGACGCTTTTGCACGTTTCAAAGATCTTGCTGATCGTAAGCATGAAATCTTCGATGAAGACTTGCAGGTATTGATGAACGCGCAAACGATGGAGGCCGAGAGTGCACGCTACGATTTAGCTGATTTGTCAGTGACATCTAAAATGGGTGTCGCACCAACAGCGCACTTGAAGCTCCGTGTTGACGGATCAGAAATCGATGCCTCGGCTAAAGGTGATGGGCCCGTTGATGCGGTATATAAAGCGATCGAATCCGTCGCCAATTCTGGTAGCGACCTACAGCTATATTCGGTCAATGCGATCACAACCGGAACAGACTCCCAGGGCGAAGTGACTGTTCGTCTTGAAAAGTCGGGTCGAATCGTTAATGGACTCGGTGCGGATACAGATATTGTTATTGCGTCAGCGAAAGCGTACCTGCATGCGCTGAATTTGATTGAGAAGCCGCTCGACAAAAAACATCCTCAGAGATCTGAAGGTATCTAGTGCAAACATTGCCACCGGCGGAATCGCGCAAGATTCTGGATGCGATGGGCATCACGGTGGTGGTACTTCGTGACAGGTCTGATAAGACCGTGGCTATTGAATCAGATCTGTCGGTATCTGCATTGACGCCGAGGAAGCCGAGCTCAGATTTAATAAAAGTGCGTGCCGAGGGCTCACCAAGCTCCTTTGAGGCTGTATCCGCTGAAGGTCAGACAGAGGAAGGCGCCCAAGAGAATGCGCCAGCGAAGTCATCTTCAGTCTCGCCTAATTTTCACGCGCCACTAGCCGTTGCAAAGCCGCTCAGATTCACTCTGGTCAGTGCTGTATCAGCTGATACTCTCCTTGCTTGCGAACTTCCAGAGTGGGCCGGTGGTTTGCTGGAGGGTCGGCTAACGGGTCTTTGTTCCGATCTCTTGAGGGCGCTTTCGCCGTCTGCTCAAGAGGTTGATTGGCAATATTTTCATTGGCCAATAGCTGGGGTTAAGGATCACAGTCACGAGGCGGCCATTGGCGCGTTAGATGCGTGGTTGCATCGACGTTGGGCGGAAACCACCTCAACTGACCCCGTGATTGCATTGGCTGTTTCCCAAATTGATCTTTCATCTATTTTTTCTGACGCGCGGGTACTTCCATCTTTGGGCGAGCTTGCTGTCTCAAGTGACGCCAAGCGCTTGGCGTGGGGAGTGATACAAGAACGCGCTCATGGCTGAGATGCTATCGTTTCGATTAATGGAAGATTCCGATCTCGATGCGGTCTGTGACCTTGAGGCGCGTGCCTATGAGTTCCCATGGTCCCGTGCAGTCATCGGTGGCTGTACGACTGTTCCATACCGAATCTGGCTGGGCTTTCGACCTGACGAATCTATCCATGTATGCCAGGCATTTCTATCGATTACTCTGGGCGAGGCACATATCCTGAATGTATCAGTTGAGTCTTGTTTGCGAGGGCAGGGATTTGGAGGGCAGATGCTCCATCATTTGATCGAGGATGCTCGAGAGCACGGTGCGAGGCAAATATTTCTTGAGGTTCGTGAATCTAACTCTGTCGCCATACAGATGTACCTCAATCATGGATTCAATGAAGTTGGACGCAGACGGCGCTACTATCCGACTGCTACTGGGCGGGAGGATGCTTTGGTGTATGGGTTGCAATTACGATTTGATCAGATCTGAATACTTGGTCTTAGCCTGATTCAAGGTCATATTTTCGCCAAAACCAGGTACGTCGATGGTTTCTGGGCTTATCTCAAGATCTGAACCTTCAATAATATTCTCACCGTAGTTATAGAGGATTTCGATCGTTCCGTGATCAATTTTATGACGATACCGGGCCTGTCGGGATTGGACCTCATCAGACCCCTCTAGAGGGATGGCGCCATGTCGCGATTTGAGAAGTGTCGCCGTTGCCTCGGGTGACAATATTGCCGCCGTGGCGTTATTACCACCAAAGCCTTTTGCGTTGATCAGCGCTGCCGTGATTCGCTGGTGTCTTGATTTTAAAACAAAGTCGAGACCGTCTTGAACAACATCGGGGGCTAGTGTCTCTACGGTTCCTATCCCAGGTGCGGTTTGCGATGCAAATGCGCCAAGGCTCGCCGCTAATTGGTCGCCACCCGCAGTGCCTTGTGAGTGCCCGATTTGGCTTTTGATTGCGGTTACTGATAATGAATCGAGACCAAATGCTTTTGCGACGCGTGAAAGCACTTCCGACTCGGTTACCCGATTTTGTGGGGTGCTTGTCCCGTGCGCTTGAACCAGCGTTTCATTCGCGAGAGCGTCCTGTCCCAGCAAATCTCTTATGCTTGCAACCGCTTGCGCTAATGTCAGATAGTTACCGGCCCCTGGAGCCGAAATACTGCGCTTTCCTCCATCAGCGTGACTCGCCACGGTCGGCACGGATCCGTAAATTGCGGCACCGAGTTCAATCGCCAATTGATCATCCATCAGGATGATATACTGACTGGACTCAGCCATCGTGAATCCGCAGTTCAGACCAAATGGGCGGCTAGTCTTTCGGTAATCAGGAGTCTCGTCCTCACCTAGTCCATCAAGCTCACGCAGACCTTGATCTTCGGCGAGCGCACCCATCGCACGGAATCCCTCAATAACTTCGGGTGTGATTGGGCAGTCGGCGCCACCGACAACCGCGATCTTGTAGCGCCCCTCCTGGATCCCATCAACCGCGTTGTGCAGGTTATACAGAAAGCTTGCACATGCACCCATAGTTGCCCCTGAACGACCGAGACTTCCAAGCACATAGGCGTTACTAAAATCAGCCGACATTTGGGGATAGCCCAGCGGTAACTGCTTCGATGTTGTGCGCTTTCCAAGTAGCGCACTTTTCAGCATGCCACCAAAACCTGATTCATCCATCTGCCCGATTGATGAGCCCGCAAAAACTGCGATTTGGTTTGGAGCGATGTGTTGTTTGATTTGATGCCATTGGAGTCCAGAGCTCAACCAGCAATCAGATAACGCGAATAGTGCGAGTTGAAGCGTTCTGGGATGATTTCTCGATGGATAAAACAGGTCTGGTCTAAATCCGGTCGGTGCCATCCCTGCCGACTTTACAGATAGTTGGCGTGTACAGGGCTTTAATATGTCACCTGGCTCGACGATATACTCTGTCAATCGATCTTTCTTGCGTCCAATAGTCCACCCCTGGGGAAGTATATTTGGAGCTTGTAGCGGCCCAAGCCAAATGGTTATAGGCTCCTTTGTGTGGCCAGGTCGGTTCATTGGTACCTCATCAGGATTAAACCAATGCGCATGAATCCTGCGGATCAGTGTGTCCTCAAGTACCTGTTGAGCGTGCGCCTTATTCATCGATACTTGAGGCCCCATTCCCATGAGTGCCCCGATTTGGTCAATAGTGCGGGCCTCCTCAGACGCTGATAGCGTGTCTATGATGAGGCGTCTGAACGCCTGATGGTCTGAGCTCCGGCCCGCTGCGTTGATGCCGCCAAATCCGACGATAAGAGGTAATGCAGTCACTATGTTGTCCGCGATTCAAAGGGTATAATGTACCAAGACGAGGCCCAGTTGTGCTATGCAGAATCATCGCTTTTCTAATGCTTTGTGGATTCCGAGCCCCCATTTTGACGAAAGACCGACTGATGAAATCAGCCTAATAGTTATTCATGCGATTTCTCTGCCGCCTGAATTATTGAATCCGTTACCCGTGATGGCCTTTTTCCAAGGCACCTTGAATCATGAATCGGATCCATATTTTGATACCCTGAGAGACATGCGTGTCTCTACTCATTTAGTTGTCGGGCGCCATGGAGATGTGTATCAAGCTGTGGAATTTGATAAGCGGGCATGGCATGCGGGGCGGTCTGAATTCGGTGGTCGAGCGTCGTGTAACGATTTTAGTATTGGGATTGAATTAGTAGGCCCGGAAGAAGGCCCCTTCACTGATGCCCAGTACCATTCGCTCAATACGATTTGCTCAGAGCTATGTGGGGCCTACGAAGTCGATGCGGAGCGAATCGTTGGTCACCGGGATATCGCTCCTGGACGTAAAGTCGATCCAGGAGCTGATTTTGAGTACTTTAGGATTCGGCCATCTGCTAAATAGGGGGCGCTAGGGCGAGCGCGAGGGGGATCCATACAATCGCTGCTATGTTTCCAATTAAAACGATCGAAGCGACTCGGGTAGGTTCTTGCTTGTATTGTTCCGCCAGCATGAAGCAAAGCACAGCGGGCGGGAGTGCCGCGAAAAGTAAAAAAACGCTCCATTGAATTGGGTTTAAATTTAGAAGTGGCTTTAGTAGAAATGCGATCACAAGACTAACCAGTGGGCACCATATCGCCCCGAGAACTGCTATCTTTAGATCGCGAGTGGAGACACTATTCATGCGGATCCCGAGTGCGAACAACACCAGCGTCACCCCCGTATTTGCCAAGAAATCTAACGGTATCAGTATTGTCTCGTTTAACTCCACTGGCGTTAGAACGACCATTATTCCGGCTATGGTTGCGAAGACGGTTGGAGCTGAGATTGGGTTAATAATTTTTGCCTGACTGTCCAGGATATAAAATCCAAGTGAGAAGTGTAAAAATTGCGAGACGATGAACACGATTACGATAGCGGGCATTGCGTCCTGGCCGAATGCCAAAAGGACCAGCGGAAATGCTAGGTTTCCAGTGTTAGTAAACATCATTGGTGGGACAAATGTTTTCGGTTCAATTTTGAAAAATAGACAGAGAAGCCATGTGATTAATCCGCAACCCAAAATAATGCAGGCCACTCCGATTGCCAGGATGACATACTCTTCGAGTTGAACATTTTTGCCCGCCAACACAGAAAAAATAAGAATAGGGACGAGTAATTCCATGCATAGCTTATTGATCACGGATATGTCTGGTCTACGCCATCTTCCGTAGATGTATCCGATGATTACGACTATCAGAACAGGGATGACGCTCCGTAGAATTCGATCAATAATTAAGTCATCAGGCACGTGACTGGCGGTTCCTCTTCGATAAGTCTTATTTAGGGTAGTGTCTAGCGATTTACCTTTGGACTATTTTCGGTGAAAACCGTCTGGGATGATCAGAATATCTTGGTTTATATCTTTGATACGGGTTCGACCACAGAGCCCCATTGTTGTTTCCAGCTCTTTATGAATAATTTTCAGGGCATCGGTCACACCCTGTTCTCCGTTGGCTCCAAGTCCATAGGTATAGGCTCGGCCTATCATTGTTCCTTTAGCTCCCAGAGCAATCGCCTTTAGTACATCCTGACCTGAACGAATCCCGCTATCAAACAACACTTCAGTTTCATGGCCAACCACATCTACGATGCGCGACAACATCCGGATTGAGCTTGAGGCACCATCCAGTTGACGGCCACCATGGTTAGATACGACGATCGCGTCGGCACCTAGTTCGGCAGCTTTTTTTGCGTCATCTGCGTCTAGGATCCCTTTCAGGATTACCTTACCGTCCCACATGTCTATCAGCTGTCCAATACGTTTCCAGTCCAACGACTGATCAAATGCCTCCGCTGTCCAGCTGCTCAGTGAGGACGCGTCGCTCACACCTTTTGCATGGCCAACGATGTTGCCAAAGAACCGCCGCTTTGTTCCCAGCATTCCGAGGCCCCAACTCACCTTGGTCATCATGTCAGCAATTGATCTCGCTGTGAGCTTGGGGGGGGCAGATAGCCCATTCTTTAGGTCTTTATGCCGCTGTCCAAGCATCTGGAGGTCGACTGTGATGACAAGTGCCGAGCACTTGGCTGCTTTGGCACGTTCCATCAGCCTGCGCATGAAATCGTCGTCTTTCAGGGTGTACACCTGAAACCAAAACGGATGATCTGTATGCTGTGCGACGTCCTCGATCGAACAAATCGACATAGTCGAGAGCGTGTAGGGGATCCCGAATTTCGCGGCCGCGCGGGCGGCTTTGATTTCACCATCTGCACATTGCATCCCTGCCAGGCCGACGGGCGCAAGAGCCACTGGCATCATTACATTTTTGCCGACCATGGTTGTCTGGGTTGACCGGCCCTCCATATTGACCGCAATTTTTTGACGGAAGTGTAACTCTTGGAAGTCTGAGGTGTTTTCAATGAAGGTTTGTTCGGACCAGCTCCCGGTCTCCGTGTAGTCGTAGAACATTTTCGGAACCCGACGCCGGTAGATCCTTTTCAGATCCTCAATACACGTAATGACCGCCACTGGATAGATTCTCTTTTCGGCTTCGATAAGATTCTCAGGCTAATTAAATTAATCCTTCTGATTTACTGTCTCATCCCAGAGATCGTAACAGGCCAACCCAACAACAAATACTGCGATGATGGCAAATGGTAGGCCTCCCCAGAAACCAGCGAAACCGGTCGAGATACTATGAGACAAACCAAAAATAAAGATCGCAAACAGTATTGTTGCGATTAAACCAAGGATCTGTTTTACACGTTGTGAAAGCATTAGGCTTCTCCTTCGTCAAAGAGCGCGGTCATGAACCAGCGCGCTGTTCTTAGTAAACGGGCGTCGTCTCTGCGACGGCCGATCATCTGAAGTCCGATGGGGAGGCCGTTTTCACCCTGTAAGATTGGTAGATTCAGACTCGGAAGACCGGCTAGGGTCCAGACGGTACAGAAGATGGGGTTCCCCGTGTTCCCTTCGCTCAAGGGCGGCGCCTCACCCGACGATGATGGGGACAGGATCGCGTCAAAGTCCTCAAAGAAGTTATTGAAAAACTCAGTAAGTGAGTCGCGGATTATCAGGGCCTCCTCGTATTGGCTTCGTGGGACAGACCGAGCCTCAGTGAGCATTTGAGTCATGACCTCAGATAACTGACTATTACCGATAAAACCCATAGCATCAAACGCATGATAGGCCTCGGTGAGATGTATCGTGCGTTGCGCCTCAATCAGTTGCCCGAAAGTAGGTGGAGTTTCTAGAATTTCGACCCGTCCTTCGAGTGAATCCGCCACTTCACGGAAGCCTTCGGTACAAGCGTCCGACTGGAGGTCGCTGTATGGCAGTTTAAAGATCGCAAAATTGGGCTCCATCGGCGGTTCGGCCTTGACTCCTGCGAAGCATGACGGCCGGGGCACCGCTATACTGTGGGGATCACGGCTGTCATGGACCGATAGCACATCTATCACTAATCCTAGGTCCTCTAATGATGTCGCGAATAACCCAATCTGGTCCAGTGTCGGCGATTGCTCGAAGACCCCAGTCCTCGGAATGATTCCCGCAGATGGCTTCATGGCATATACGCCACAGTAGGAGGCGGGACGTATAACTGATCCGTTCGTCTGTGTCCCGATGGCTACCGGGACATCGCCCGAGGCGACGGCAGCGGCAGAGCCCGCCGATGATCCGCCTGGCGTGTGCTCAAAAGATAGTGGGTTCTTAGTTCGTGCTGGATTTAAGAATGCAAACTCAGTTGTCTCAGTCTTGCCCAATATGACGGCGCCTGCGGCCTCAAGCGCGTCAACCAAGGCTGCGTTTACCTCAGATACTTCGCCCATCAACGTTGACCCACATCCGTGTGGCATTCCCTCGACTTCGATGATGTCTTTCACACCAACCGGGCATCCATGCAAGCTACCAAAAGCGCTCCCATCGTTGCGCATCCAGTCCAACTCGTCGGCGCATTTTAGTGCACGCTCCTCGTCGACATAAGACCAAGATCCGTTGGTCTCATTGTCACGGATACGTCCCAGACAGTGCTCGACCCATTGCCGAGAGGTCAGATGACCCTCGGCAATTGCTTTTACGGTTTCGGCGATTGATTGACCACGCTCAGCCATTAGGGAACATATTCCCCGAAGAGGTAGTCAGGGAGCCAGAGTGCGATACCAGGGAATTGGTAGAGCAGTAGCATGCACAGAATTACGATTCCGAGGTAAGGCATCAAGCCTCTAAATATATCCAAAAGCTCTATCTGATCCTTCAGGACCCCTTTCAAATAATACGCCGACATGGCCATGGGCGGAGTAAGGAACGATGTCTGCAGATTGAGCGCGACCAGCATCGCGAAGAAGTAGGGATTTACCCCAAAGTTGTCGAGCATCGGCAGGAAGATCGGCACGAAAATGATTAGGATCTCAGACCACTCAAGCGGCCACCCGAGCACAAATATGATTGTTTGCACCATCACAAGGAACTGCCAAGGCGCTAGCTCCATGGAAAGTACCCAGTGCTCGATGACGTCGTGACCACCGAGGTATGAAAAAATCGACGCAAACGTCCAAGAACCTACGAACAGCCAGCACACCATCGCGGTCGCCTTCGCGCACAAGAACACGCTCTCCTGGATCTTTTGCCACGTCATGGCCCTGTAGAGTGCGGCAAGAATCATGGACCCGAGAGCACCCATAGCGGCGGCCTCGGCCGGGGTTGCCAGCCCTCCTAAGATGGATCCTAGCACTGTAACGATAAGCACCGTGAGCGGAACAAACGAAAAAAGGAGATCTTTATATATTTCAATGGCCGGTGGGATCGATTCTTTGGCGGGCTTCGGTGCGATAGAAGGGTTGATCATGACCCGGATGATCGCGAGGACGATATATAAACCTGCCAGCAACAGCCCTGGAAACATTGCTGCCGCATAGAGCCGAAGCGGAGACAGCTCGGCGATTGCCGCGTATACGATCAGCATAATCGATGGTGGGATCAAGATCCCGAGCGTGCCGCCAGCGCAGATAACGCCGGCCGCAAACTTCTTATCATAGTTGGCGTTGGCCATGGCAGGGTATGCTAGGAGCCCCATCAGGGTGACAACTGCGCCCACGATGCCCGATGCCGTCGAGAAAACTGCGCAGGTGACCAGGGCCGCGATCGCCATTGAGCCGGGGAGGTTGTGCGCGGCCATTTGCAGGGACCGGAACAGCCTGCCGACGATGTCAGCACGTTCGACGACGTAACCCATGAACAGGAACAGCGGGATTGCGACCAGTGTGTCGTTTTCCATCACCGAGTAGGTATTTTGGTTCAGCAGGTAAAAGATCTGGTTGTTGAATAGATCCCCAAAACTTTCTGGGGCCTGGTAGTAGGCGTAGTAACCGAAACCAACACCCATTGCGATTAAGGTGAATGCGATAGGGAAGCCAAGTAAGACTAATACTATAAACAGGCATAGCATTAATATCGCCACTTCGGGATTTGTCATGCTTGTTTCTCCTGTTGCTCAGCTTCTTCCATTAACAGTTGCTCAGTCTCTTTGACGTCGCTCAGGCGTTCCATCCACTTATCTTCTTGTATTGCTCGAATGCATCGGCAGATCTCGGCCGCGCCCTGCAACATAAGCAGCACTCCCGCTATCGGTATAAGTGTCTTGAAGAAATAGATCTGGATTCGGGCTGGGCTGTTCCAACTAACTTCTTTATAGCGCCAGCTATCTGCGGCAATTTCCGCTCCGTACCAAAACAGAGCGAGCATCCCGGGGAAGAAGAACAGGATGTATAGGACCAGATCGATTTTCCCTTGTGTTCTTGCTGGTAGCAGTCGATAAAGGAAGTCGCCGCGGACATGTGCGTCTTGGGCAAGGGCATAGGGCCCTGCCATTAAAAACAGGGCTCCGTACATCTGGATCATCATATCCATCGACCACACAGTCGGGGCGTTCAGTACGTAGCGCACGAACACCTCATAGGACACCGAGAGTGTCAAAATTAAAATACACCAACCGAAGGCTCTGCCAACCCAAACGTTGAGGCCCTCGATCGTATACACAAAACGGTCCACGATTTATCTACTCCAAAAAGAAAGCCTTCCGGCCTTAGGTCTTGCCACCGCACCTTGCGGCGTTGGTTAGGGGCTATTTAACCGGTGGCAATTTTAATACTATTGCTCGAAATTATCTAAAAAAATACCCGAGCCGATGGCCCGGGTATCTTTTGTACACCAGTTGGGATTACCCGAAGTGGTGGTTGTAAGCCATCCGATAATCTGGCTGGTTCAAGTTCAAGTAGTTCATGACGCGCTTAGCGTAAGCCTTCTGCGAGTCGATAACTTTCTTGAAGAACGGATCCTCTGCATTCAGGCGATTCACGACGATATCCCAAGCTTTCAACTGCTCTTTCATTACCGAGTCTGGCGTACGATACACATTAACACCCTGGTTCTGGAGGTTGATCAAATCGTCAGCGTAACGGTTAGTGTTGTGCCAGTAGAAGTTCGAGTTCTCCGCCTCAGATGCATACTTCAGGATCGCCTGCAGCTCAGCTGGCAGCCCGTCATATTTCTTCTTGTTGAACGAGATCTCAAAGAATTCCTGTGACTGGTGGAAAGAACCCAGGTGGTAATGCTTGGAAACATCTTGCATACCAAAGTCACGGTCTGACGTTGGGTTGTTGAATTCCGCAGCGTCGATCAAGCCTGACTTCATAGCTGGCTGGATTTCACCGCCAGGTAACTGGACAACAGACATACCCATTTCCATGAGTACGTCGGCCGCTAAGCCAACCGTACGGTACTTCAGTCCACTCATCTGAGATGCATCTTTGATCTCTTCTTTAAACCATCCCATTGGCTGCGCTGGCATCGGGCTATTAAAGAATGACACGATGTTAAGACCCAACTTGCCCATGAGCTCGTTGAAGAGTTCCATCCCACCGCCGTAGTGGCACCAGCCCAACACTTCTTGAGACGACCAGCCGAAACATGGACCGGTACCGAACAGTGACGCTGTCTTTGACTTCGAGTACCAATAAGCCGGTACGTAGTGACAGCCGTCGAGTACTCCGCGGTGTACCGCGTCCTGCATCTGGGATGTCTTAACAACTGAATTTACTGGGAGCAGGTCAATCTTAAGATCCTTACCTGCCATCGCGTGAACACGTTCAACGTATGCTTGCGCGTTCTCGAGGAAAATACCACCCCCCCAAGCTGCCTGCACTTTCAGAGTCGTACCACCGTGACCACCGGCGTTGACAAGTGCTGGGAAACCGAGGCTGGAGGCCGCTGCTGTTGCCGTAGCTCCCTTGAGGAATGCACGGCGATCGAGTTTTTTGCTCATCGGACTACCTTATTTTTATCTGTTATTTGTGCGCTTCTCCTTATCCTGCCGCAGGCAAGGCGCTCTTTACCTCCATCCTTGGATCGCTAGATATTGCGGATTTCTATCCCATGTTGCAAGGCTTTTGCGAAAAAACCGATTAGGCTATTGTTTGATTGAAAGTTGTTTTCAAAAACGCCACTGTGACCGCTTACTATTCGCGGAGGGGTCGCATGCCAGAATTGAGTATAACGCGTCGATTGGTAGATCCGGTTCTGATCCGTGCCAGGACGGATTATTCAGTGTGGCTCAATGAAGACGACCACGTTATGTCATCAGACGAGATTATTGAGAGAAGCCACGAGGCTGACGCGATGATGATTTGTCACTCTGAGATTTTGTCGGCCAATGTCGTGGCGCGCCTGTCTGATCGGTTGAAGATCGTCGCCAACTATTCGGTTGGCGTAGATCACTGTGACCTTGTTGCATTAAAGGAGCGGGGGATTATCGTCACTAATACGCCGGATGTCTTGTCTGATGCCACGGCTGAGATCGCGATGCTTTTACTACTGGGCGCGAGTCGTCGTGCCTACGAGGGTGACCAGATGCTTCGCCTTGGCACCTGGAAGCATTGGGCCCCAGTCGGCATGAACGGTATTCAAGTCAGCGCGAAAAAGCTCGGAATTGTAGGCATGGGTCGCGTCGGTCAGACGGTTGCTAGGCGCGCACGCGGGTTCGACATGGAAATACATTACACTAACCGCAGACGGCTGCCGCCTGAATTGGAACAGGACGCGGTCTATCATTCAACGATCAAATCGCTGTTTGAGACAGTAGATATGATTTCACTTAATTGTCCCGCAACGCCCGAGACTGACGATTTGATTAATGCAGAGTCAATAGGGTGGATGAATTCGGGTGTCGTTCTCGTCAATACGGCCCGTGGTCGATTAGTTGATGAGAAAGCATTAATTGAGGCATTGCACTCAGGGCACATTGCGGCCGCTGGTCTTGATGTCTTCCAGACCGAGCCTGGTGGTAACCCGGCACTCGCTGACTGTTCTAACGTTTTTATGTTGCCGCATCTAGGGTCATCGACCAGAGAGACCCGAAAGGCAATGGGCGACAGAGCGCTCGACAACCTCGACGCATTTTTCGCTGGGCAGGAGCCGCGAGATCGTCTTGTTTAACGGCTTGCTAAATTTGGTCTGACCAGTTACGCTACTGGTCAGACCAGTTTGGATTGTCGAGAGCACTTTATGGACAGTTACCTATTGACCCCGCGAGTGACGCGTGCTGCCGACGCTATCATGGATCGAATCGAGCGTTTAATCCTAGAGGGTAAGGTGCGTCCGGGGCAGAAGTTACCGTCCGAACGGAGCCTTGCGGAAGAGTTTGATGTATCTCGGCCGACTGTTCGAGAGGCGATTCAGAAGCTTGAGGCTAGGGGCCTAATCCAACGCCGACATGGGGGCGGGACTTTCGTAGCTGAACACGTGGGTTCTACGTTTATCGACCCGATGATGGCGATGATACAGCGCTCTCCTGATGGGACTTTCGATATCCTTGAACTCCGATTTGCACTTGAGAGCGTTGCCGCATGGCTGGCGGCGGATCGGGCAACGGAGCGCGCACGTGGTAACGTTCAGCGTCGATACCATGAGCTACAAGCCGCCGTCCGCTCGCATGACCTGCATCGCGAAGCAAAGGCAGACGCGGACTTTCACCTCGCGGTGGCAGAGGCATCGCAGAACGGTGTGATTCTGCACATAATGCGTTCGATTTTTGTGTTGTTGGAAGAGTCGATTGTGAGGAATCTGGCAGAACTGAATCTGGATCGAGTTAGAAAACAAGATTTAGCGCTTCAGCATGAGGCGATATATCGCGCGATCGTGATCGATCGTGACCCGACGGCAGCAAGGAGGGCAGTCCGTCAGCACATGTTAATTGTGAGCGAGTCGCTGGACCGTGAACGGCTCGCAGATACGAAACCACGCCGCCTAAGAGAGTTGACACAATCGACTTAATTTGAGTGCCGTGGATCACCAACCAAACCAATGAGGTGAATGATATGGCGAATACGCCAGTAATAGCCGACCAAGATCCGGTCGAGACAAAAGAATGGCTAGAAGCCTATGAGTCAGTTTTACAATATGAGGGTGCCGATCGCGCGGCTTATTTGCTGAACCAGCTCGTTGCACGTGCTAGCCAAGAGGGAGCGAGCCTTCCGGTTGCCATGACCACACCGTATCGGAACACCATCCCCTTGCAAAATGAGGCTCCGATGCCGGGCGATCTTTTCATGGAACGTCGTATCCGGAGTTTGATCCGCTGGAACGCGCTGGCGATGGTCATGCGAGCGAATAAAACGGGTGATGATCTGGGCGGTCACATCGCGACCTATCAGTCGGCAGCGACGCTTTATGAGGTTGGGTTTAATTATTTCTGGAAAGGTCCAGACCATCCTGAGGGTCAGGACCTTCTATACATCCAGGGGCACGCAAGCCCGGGGATCTATGCGCGGTCTTTTTTAGAAGGTCGTCTATCCGAGAATCAACTCGATAACTTCCGACGCGAGGTTGATGGGATTGGTCTATCGTCATATCCGCACCCGTGGCTGATGCCAGATTACTGGCAGTTTCCGACGGTTTCGATGGGACTTGGTCCAATTCAGTCGATCTATCAAGCACACGTGATGAAATACTTGGTTAACCGCGGTCTCTCGGATCAGCCGAATCGAAAAGTCTGGGCATTCCTTGGCGACGGTGAGATGGATGAGCCTGAATCGCTTGGCGCTATTGGACTCGCCGGGCGCGAGCGTCTGGATAACTTGATCTTCGTGATCAACTGTAACCTTCAGCGCTTGGATGGGCCAGTTCGCGGAAACGCGAAAATTGTTCAAGAACTGGAAGGTCAGTTCCGTGGCGCCGGTTGGAACGTAATAAAAGTGCTTTGGGGCGGCCAGTGGGATCCGCTGTTTGCGCGTGACCGGCATGGGTTGATGCAGAAAGTAATGGATGAGGTTGTGGATGGCGAACTCCAAAACTGCAAGGCAAAGGGAGGCGCTTACACCCGTGAGCATTTTTTCGGTAGGTATCCAGAGTTGAAAGAGATGGTCGCGGATATGTCCGACGATGATATTTTCCGGCTCAATCGAGGCGGACATGACCCGAAGAAGGTTTATGCGGCGTACCATGACGCGATCAAACACACGGGGCAGCCGACGGTGATTCTTGCGCAGACTGTGAAAGGTTACGGTATGGGATCGTCGGGCGAGTCCGCAAATCCGTCCCACCAAGTTAAGAAACTCGACCTAGAGAGCTTGAAGCGATTCCGTGACCGGTTTTCGATACCGGTCAGCGATGATGACCTGTCTGATGTCCCCTACTACAACCCCGGTCCTGACAGCCCTGAGAGCAAGTACCTGCAAAAACGCCGACAGACGCTTGGTGGGTTTCTCCCGGCGCGTCGACCCAGGAAAGACCCGCTTGGGTGTCCGGGTTTGGATGCATTCAAGCAGCAAATGAAAGGCACGGGAGATCGTCAAATTTCAACGACCATGGTGTTTGTTCGTATTCTGTCCACCCTCGCTAAGGACAAAACCATCGGGCATCGGATCGTTCCCATTGTTCCTGACGAGGCGAGAACCTTTGGCATGGAGGGCATGTTCAAGCAATTGGGTATCTATACCACTGAGGGTCAGAAATATATTCCCCACGATGTGGATCAGGTTCTGTCCTACCACGAAGACAAGGCAGGTCAGATTCTCGAAGAAGGGATCAACGAATCAGGTGCTTTCTCGGCCTGGATGGCTTGCGCAACCTCATACGCGAATCATGACCAAGCACTGATCCCGTTCTATATCTATTACTCGATGTTCGGACATCAGCGGGTGGGTGACCTTACCTGGGCGGCCGGTGATATCCAGGCGAAAGGATTCTTGTTGGGAGCGACCTCTGGGCGAACAACTCTGAACGGTGAGGGATTACAGCATCAGGACGGTCACAGCCATATTCTGGCGGGAACGGTCCCAAACCAGCGCTCGTATGACCCTACGTACGGCTACGAGGTTGCGGTGATCGTGCAGCATGGCCTGAGGCAGATGTACGATGAGAACCAAAGTGTCTTCTACTACATCACTCTAATGAACGAGAACTATAACCACCCCGATATGCCTGAGGGTGTCGAGTCAGACATCATTAAGGGTATGTATCTATTGAGGCCTGCAGTTTCCGGGGTGAAACATGTGGTCCGTCTTCTGGGCTCGGGAACGATCCTGAGAGAAGTAGAGGCCGCCGCTGAAATGTTGAAAGACTTTGGAGTCGGGGCCGAGGTATATAGCGCGACGAGCTTCAACGAGTTGCGCCGCGATGGCCAATCAGCTGCCCGACATAATCTGCTGCATCCAGAGCAGAAGACGGCTCGTGTCAGCCATGTGGAGATATTGTTGGGTGACTCGGATGCGCCTGTTATAGCTGCAACTGACCACATCCAGTTGTATTCAGAACAGATACGACCGTTTCTCGGTAGGACGACCTATATCACCTTAGGCACCGATGGCTTTGGGCGTTCAGACTCACGTAAGAAACTACGAGAGCATTTTGAGGTAGATCGCAGGTTCGTAACGATCGCTGCGCTCCGTGCGCTGTCGATGGATGGGAAAATCGATTCCAAGATTGTGTCGAAAGCGATAAAGGACTTCGGTATTGACCCAGATCGTCTTGATCCAGTGACACTGTAAGGAGGGAAAACATGACAACGATTCGTGTACCAGATATCGGTGACGCCTCAAACGTCACAGTCATCGAAATTGCAGTCTCCCAAGGTGATACGGTTTCTGAGGGCGATACACTGATTGTTCTTGAATCAGATAAGGCGTCGATGGAAATCCCGGCAGATGTGTCAGGTGTGGTTGGAAAAATTCATATCTCTGAGGGGTCTGAGGTCAACGAAGGCGACCCAATTTGTGAGCTTGATGGTCCGGGGTCGGTAGCTGAGGCCCCCAAAGAATCGGTCCCAGCAGAGCCTGCAGTGGCAGAGGCTAGTGGAGCGCCACAATTAGTGTCTGTTCCGGACACAGGCAGTGTGGACGGCGTGACAGTCATTGAAATCGCCGTCGCTGTCGGCGAAAGCGTCGTTGAGGGAGACACTCTGATTGTCCTAGAGTCTGATAAGGCATCAATGGAAATCCCTGCACCAGCGCCTGGTGTCGTGACGGCTTTGAAGGTGGCTGAGGGACAACAGGTTGTCCAAGGCGATCCGATTTGTGAGATGACTGCAGACAATTTAGAGGATGGCTCAGCGGCCACACCACAAGCGTCATCTGAGCCTATGGCTCAAGCACCAGCAGAAAAACCTGTTTTGCAGGAAAGCGCTGGTGTTGAACAGGTCGTGGTACCGGATACTGGGAACGCCGATGGTGTTACCGTTATTGAGGTCAGTATCGGTGTGGGCGATAGGGTATCCGAGGGCGACACAATAATTGTCCTAGAGTCGGATAAGGCATCCATGGAAATCCCATCACCAGTGAGTGGGAAAGTGTTGACAATATCTGTCAAAGAAGGTGACTCTGTCGCTCAGGGTGATCTGATTGCTGATGTTGAAGCGACCGGTGGATCCACTCCTCAGGTTACAACAACTGCCAATATAACAACTGCACCAGCAGCGGTGTCCGCGCCCGCTCCGGCTGCTAGGTCCCCCGAGGTAGAGGAAATTAGCGAGGCATCGGTCGGCCTCAGTGTACATGCTGGACCAGCTGTTCGAGCGCTCGCTCGTGAACTGGGGGTTAACTTGTCGAACGTTGCTTCAACAGGGCCGCGGGGTCGTATCACAAAAGATGATTTACATAATTTTGTGAAGTCGAGGCTCAAGGAGGTCGATTCTGGCCAGACTGCGAGTGTTGGATCAGGGATACCCCTCATTCCGCCATCGGATTTTGCAGCCTTCGGTCCGGTGGAACGGATTCCGATGACTAAGATTCATAAACTGACCGCCGACAATATGACCCGTTGTTGGCTCAACGTTCCTGCAGTCACTCAGTTCGATGAAGCAGACATTACGGATCTGGAAGCGTTCCGTAAATCGATGAAGACAGAGGCTGAAAAGAAAGGTGTGAGATTGACTCCATTACCCTTCTTAATAAAGGCTGCCGCTTATGCATTGACAGAGCTCCCGCAGGTGAATGCGTCAATCGATCCGTCTACTGATGAGATTGTTCGTAAGGGCTATGTTCACATTGGGATCGCGGTCGATACTCCTGATGGTCTGATGGTGCCTGTCGTTAGGGATGCGGATCAGAAGGGTATTTGGGAAATTGCTGCCGAGGTCTCTGAGCTTGCAGACAAGGCAAAGAGTAAGAAGCTGAAGCCTGCTGAAATGCAGGGCGCTACATTTACGATCTCATCGCTTGGTTCGATGGGTGGTACCTCGTTCACTCCGATTGTCCCGTCTCCGCAGGCCGCAATCCTCGGTATCTCTAAGGCATCGATGCAGCCCGTGTGGGATGGCACTGCGTTTCAGCCTCGACTGATGTTGCCACTCTGCCTTTCCTATGATCACCGCGTGATTAATGGTGGAGACGGTGCACGCTTTACGACACTTTTAGGCAAAGTGCTGGGCGATATTAGGCACATGGTGTTCTAATGAAATGCCCGGCTTGCCGGGTATTTTTTATTGTGTTCTTTTTGATTTCCAGAACACTTCGTGGCCGCCATCGCGTCGCGCGAGTCGGCGGGCCATGACAAACAAGACATCTGACAGCCTGTTGATGTATCGCTTCAAGTCGTCTCCGATGCTTTCGTCCTTTGAGAGTGTGACAATGACGCGTTCCGCGCGTCGGGCTACCGCGCGTGCCATGTGGCAGAGCCCCGCTGATGTGGAACCGCCCGGTAAGATGAACTCTTTAAGCGGTGGCAGTTCTTCATTCAATTGGTCACACAAAACCTCGAGGTCTGACACCATCTGTGATTGGATCAATTGAAACCCCGGGACGGCAAGCTCCCCACCGAGGTCGAATAGTCGATGTTGAATCTCAGTCAAAGGCTCGATCAAAGGCTCGTCTTCTGGCAGTTCCGCGAGCAGTAAGCCAATCCAAGAGTTGAGCTCGTCAATCGTGCCCACCGCTTCGATACGGGAGCTATCTTTGGTTGTTCTTGAGCCGTCGCCAAGACCAGTCGTGCCGTCATCGCCCGTCTTGGTATAAAGCTTTGTGAGTCGGTTACCCATTTGATTCCTTCTGGCGAGTTGATATTTGCTCAAGAGGTTTTCGTATGATCATCAAAAGAACCAGTCCAGGAATGACCATCACAGCGGTTATTACAAAGAATAGCGTCCAATTGCCCCCTGTCCAGTCGACAAACCATCCGCCACTGGAGGCCAATACAGTTCGTCCAGCATTTCCGATTGATGCCAATAGTGCGTATTGGGTCGCAGAGAAAGCTTTGCCCGTAAGTGCTGTGAGGAAGCTAACGAAAGCAACCGTCGAGAATGCTGTTGTAAAATTATCGGTCAAAATAGCGAGCAACAGAATGGATTTGTGAGGGCCCGCCATCGCGAGCCATGCGAATAATAAATTGCTGCCGGCCATTACAATGCCACCGATAAACAGACCACGAGTTACGCCAAGCCGCACATTAATGACACTGCCAACTAAAGCAAAGACGCAGGTCGCGAGTCCACCGTAGAGTTTTTGGTAAGTGCCAATTTCTTCGTTTGTGAAAAGCTCCTTATAGAACACTATCGACATACGCCCTAGAAACGCTTCACCGATTTTGAAGAGGAAGATGAATACAAGGATTAAGACGGCAAGCTTCACTCCATGATTTTTGAAGAAGTAGGCCAGTGGCTCCCAGGCGGTGACCGTTAACCAAGTGACCATGCGCTGGAATTTTGATTGCCCGCGTTTTGCGTAACCTGCTTCGATTCCCCGTTGAAGAGACTCGCGCTCAGTGATCGGTTCGGTCACAAAGAAGGTCGCAATCATAAAACCAAATAGACACCCAGCCAACATTAGATAGACAGTGTTCCAACCAAATGTGTCTGCGTATGCAAATGCAAAATATCCCGGAAATGAGTAGCCAGCCCACCAGCCTACTGTCGCCATTGCAGAGGCTGCCGGAATGGAGGCTTGATTGCCATAGGAAAAGTGATCGACACGAAAAGCGTCAATGGCGATGTCTTGAGTTGCTGAGAAAAGTGCAACACTAAAAATGAGAAGGCCTACGAGGACCAGTGAGTCAGCCGGCGAGCGGATCGTCGCTAAGTAGAGAGTAAGCGCTGCCATCGCGCCTTGACTCAGTATGATCCAACTCTTTCTCTGACCGATGCGCGTGATGGCGGGGATGTTGACGCGGTCAACCAAGGGGGCCCATAAAAAATTGAACGCGTAGATGCCGTAAGCGATACCTACGAGCCCAATATCGGTTCTTGAAACACCCGCATCTTTGAGCCAGGCCGCGAGCGCTGATGCAATCAAGACCCAAGGAAACCCGCTCGCACAACCCATTAGGAAGACCCATAAAATACGTTTGTCGAGATAGGTTTTAACAGTATCTTCGAGTGTCATAGGTCATCCCAAGTAGACCTCCATTGTCGGCTGCCTAATCTGAAAGGCAAGGTTTTTAGATGCGAAGGCCGCCATCAACCTCGATCACTCGACCATTTACGTAATCATTTTTTAGTATAAATTCTACTGTTTTTGCGATTTCATCTGGCTGGCCTAGACGCTTGACAGGAATGCCTGCCGCGATTTTCTCTAGAGCCTCAGATTTCATCGTCAGCACCATTTCTGTTCCTATGTAACCGGGAGCGATCGCCGCGCAACGGATGCCCTGACGCGCGAGCTCCTTGGACCAAGTCACGGCCATTGCCGCTACGCCGGCTTTGGTCGCTGTGTAGTTAGTTTGGCCCACGTTTCCGTGGCGTGAAATTGAGGAAATATTGATAATGCATCCGCCGTTACCAGCTTTAACCATCTCAGTAGCAGCCGCGCGGCCACATAAAAATGTTCCGGTGAGGTTCACGTCAATGACCTGCTGCCATTGTCCAAGGCTCATCCGCTTCTCTACAACACCGTCTTTGACTTTGAGAAACAACGAGTCACGCGTGATGCCTGCATTGTTTACTACAGCATCGAGTCGGCCGGTTTGTGCGGCAATCTGGTTAAAGGTTTGGTCTACCTCGTCCTCCTGAGTTACATTGCAGATCCATGAAGAGGCGGTTGCACCCGCGTCTTCGATAAGTTGTTTTGCTTCTGCCAGAGTTTCGGTATTTGTATCGATGAGAGCGATATGTGGCTGTTTAGGTGAGAGACGTAACGCTGTTGCGAGGCCGAGTCCCTGAGCCCCGCCAGTGATGACGATAACCTTGCCGTTGAGATCCATATGTATTCCTTAATTAGTATCTATGCGGTCATCAAAAAAAATGTTTGTTGCAATGCAATATCTTGATCTGCAGTTTAGTTGCACTGCAAAAAAAAGCTACCCCTCTCTGGTTTGCGATTTACAAATCTGTATCCTGAATCCGGGGGGACTCGTGATGCCTTTAATCATTTTTATGCTCGTGCCTGTTATTGAAATGTGGATCCTGATTGAAGTTGGTGGGTGGGTTGGTGCATTGCCGACTATCGGACTGGTTGTTTTGACAGCGACCCTGGGATTATCACTTCTAAAACGTCAGGGCCTCTCAACCTTGATGAGCGCAAGACGCAAGATGGATGAGGGGTCGATTCCAGCGTCTGAACTGGTAAGCGGTGTCATGATTGGCGTGGGTGGTGCTTTGTTACTCACTCCTGGCTTCATAACGGACGCCGTTGGCTTTGCTCTGCTTATGCCACAGGCTCGCCATTGGCTCCTGATCAAACTGATCGATCGCTATCGAGACAAAATCGTTATTGAAGGTGAGTTCCACCGGGTCGACGATAGAAATTTTTAGCAAGACCGTTGAAAAAAATAAAATGTGGCTCCATCAACGGGCATGTCTCGGGGACCACTGGTGCCCGACATTTAAAGACCTCCCCGAAAGTGAGCCAAGGAAAGCGTTCCAACTCACTAAATCGGTGAGGGTGAAGAAGGGTTAAAGCCCGGGTTCATTGTCAAAAATCGGAGATGTAAGCAAATGAACATTCGTCCACTCCACGACCGCGTCGTGATTCGTCGCACGGAAGAGGAATCAAAAACAGCTGGGGGCATCGTTCTTCCTGGCTCTGCGGCTGAGAAGCCAAATCAGGGTGAGATTGTTGCCGTCGGAACAGGCAAGCCACTCGATAACGGAGAAGTCCGCGCGATATCGGTGTCTGTAGGTGACACCGTGGTGTTTGGCCAGTACTCAGGCTCGAACACAATCAAGGTAGATGGTGAAGAACTTCTGATTATGAATGAATCAGAAATTCTTGGCGTAATCGAAAAGTAAGACCCCTGAAGAAAGGATTTTTTTAGACATGACAGCTAAAGACGTAAAATTTGGTGACGCTGCCCGTCAGGGCATGCTTGCTGGCGTTAACATTCTGGCAGACGCTGTAAAGACAACACTCGGCCCTAAGGGACGTAATGTTGTTCTAGACAAGTCATTTGGTGCTCCTACTGTTACAAAAGACGGGGTATCAGTGGCGAAAGAGATCGAGCTTGACGACAAGTTCGAAAACATGGGTGCGCAGATGGTGAAGGAGGTTGCTTCACAAACATCTGATGTTGCTGGTGACGGAACAACGACCGCGACAGTTCTCGCTCAGTCTATCGTGAATGAGGGCCTGAAATCAGTGGCCGCGGGGATGAATCCAATGGACCTGAAGCGCGGTATCGACAAAGCGGTAAAGGCCGCGGTCGAGGCGATTGGTGGTATGGCGAAGCCTTGTGAGGATTCAAAGGCGGTCGCCCAGGTCGGCACGATCTCAGCTAACTCCGACTCTGGCGTTGGTTCCATTATCGCCGAAGCGATGGAAAAGGTCGGTAAAGACGGTGTGATCACTGTGGAAGAAGGGTCTGGCTTCGATGATGAACTCGACGTGGTCGAGGGTATGCAATTTGATCGCGGCTACCTCTCACCTTATTTCATTAACAACCAAGATAATATGACGGCGGAGCTTGAGAGTCCGCATGTCCTGTTGGTTGACAAAAAGATCTCTAACATCCGTGATTTGATTCCATTGTTAGAAGGTGTCGCGAAGGCAGGTAAGCCCCTTTTGCTGATCGCTGAAGATGTTGAAGGTGAGGCGCTTGCCACACTGGTTGTGAACAACATGCGCGGTATCGTCAAAGTGGCAGCAGTGAAGGCGCCAGGGTTTGGCGATCGCCGCAAAGCGATGTTGCAAGACATTGCGATCCTGACGGGCGGAACAGTGATTTCCGAAGAAGTTGGTTTGTCTCTCGAGACTGCAACCTTGGATGATCTTGGAACAGCCAAGCGTGTTCAGATCTCAAAAGAAAATACGACAATCATTGACGGCGCTGGCAAAGCAGATGATATCAAAGGACGTGTGAAGCAGATCGAAGCGCAAATCGAAGAAACTTCATCAGACTATGACCGAGAGAAACTGCAAGAGCGTAAAGCAAAACTCGCTGGCGGTGTCGCGGTGATCAAGGTTGGCGCTGGCTCTGAAGTGGAGATGAAAGAGAAGAAAGCCCGCGTGGAAGACGCGCTTCACTCAACACGCGCCGCAGTTGAAGAGGGTGTTGTTGCTGGCGGTGGAGTGACCTTGATTCGTGCACTTCAGGCAATAGGTAAAGTCAAGGGCGATAACGAAGAGCAGGACGTCGGTATTCAGATCGCTAAGCGCGCGATGGAGGCACCACTTCGTCAGATTGTTGCTAACGCGGGCGGTGAGGCGTCGGTTGTTGTTGATAAAGTGAAGCAGGGTGAAGGTAATTTCGGCTTCAACGCGGCGACTGGTGAATATGGCGACATGATCAAGATGGGTATCCTAGATCCCGCGAAAGTGACTCGCTCTGCACTGCAAGCGGCGGCATCTGTCGCTGGTTTGATGGTCACAACAGAGTGTATGATCACAGAGGTCAAGGAAGACAAGCCAATGGCTCCGCCAATGGACCCAGGCATGGGCGGTATGATGTAAGCCGACCCCATAGGTCAAACCCCATCCAGTTTCTGGGTGGGGTTTTTTTATATCCGATGAAAACCGTAGGTAATAAAAAACCCGCCTAAGCGGGTTTTACCAGACTCGATTACGCGTTAGCAAATTGCTCCGCTACGTAATCCCAATTTACGAGTTCCCAGAATGCTTTGAGATATGCTGGGCGCGCGTTGCGGTAGTCTATGTAGTATGCATGTTCCCACACATCGCAGGTTAATAGCGGTGTTTTACCCTCAGTCATTGGGTTTCCCGCGCCGATTGTTGATGCGAGCTCCAGCTTGCCTTCATTCGTTTTTACAAGCCATCCCCAGCCCGAACCGAATGTCGTGACTGACGTTTTGGTGAATTCTTCTCTGAAGTTTTCGAATGAGCCAAAAGTTTCATTTATGGCGTCAGCAAGCTCATCGGTGGGCTCTCCGCCGCCATTTGGTGAAAGGCATTGCCAGTAAAAGGTGTGGTTCCAGACCTGGGCCGCGTTGTTAAAGATCCCCCCAGACGAGGCTTTGATAATCTCTTCGAGGGATTTCCCCTCAAACTCAGTCCCTGGAACGAGATTGTTCAAATTGTCCACATACGTCTTGTGGTGTTTGCCGTGGTGAAACTCTAGGGTTTCCTCGGAAATATGCGGTGCTAGTGCGCTCTTAGCATAGGGCAGTGAGGGCAATTCGAATGCCATGATGACCTCCAGTAAATTTGGGTTGATGCAAATGTGGGGTCTTCTGATGACAAATCAATCTTTTCAGAGATGATGGGTTCGTTTTACGGAAGGATTCGGTACACTCTTTTCTGACTTGAGGCGAGTATATGACCCGAAAAGAACCCAAATTCAACGACGACCCGAACACGCCGATTTTGGCTTCGACTCCCAAGGATTTCGTCCGACCGGATGTAGAACCAGAAGCGCAGAATCCCCCCAAGCTAGAGAGACCTAAACGAACAGGCTCAAACTGGCTTTTATGGCTATTTGTCGTGGTCAGTTTATGCGTGTCATTCGGTATGGGATTTTTTGGGCTCGAGGAGGCGGGACGTTATCAGGCGGCATTAACGAGAGCAGAAAATCAAGCCAAGGTACTAGAAGAAACCATCGAGAAATTGAATCGATTACAAACCCAAGGAATAGGGGAGCTCGCTCAATCGGACGCGCAGATGAGGCAAATGATGTCTTCCGTGCAAACAAGTTTGGCGGAGGAAGTGGAGAAGAAGTTTTCAAATGTTTCAAAGCGCTTTGAAGTGATGTCAGCTGAACTATCGAAGAATATGGAGAGCCTTACGGCAGATGTCAGCCTAGTCCAAGACAAGGCATCGTCTCAACGCGCGAGGCTAGATGAAGCCTCGCAGACTTTAGAAAGTCTCGGAGGCCAGATACTACAGATAATTAACGAAACAACTCAACTAAGTGCGAGGTTGGAGTCGGGCGAACGAACCCTAGAAAAAACGACAAAGCTGGCCGAACAAGCACTCGATGATAAAACTGCGCTTATAGCGGTCGAGGTGCTAGCGGAAGAGGTCGCTAGTTATAAGCAACTTGCTGAGGACTTGCGGCGTGATTTACAAAAACAACAAGACTCAAGCTCGGCTCTTATTAGTCAACTTGAAGATTTTCAGATACAGGTTGCTAGAGTCGATGAGTTGGCCCCGCAAGTTTCAAAGCTATCAAAATTAATCGGCGAGCTTGATGTTGGCAGGAAACAAATCACCCAGCGGATCATCGATCTTGACGTTCGCTGGAACGAGTTCTCTCGGCTTGAGAGAGTAGTGCTCGACAGCCAGCAACGGATCCAGAGAATTGATAGTCAATTGAATGATAACGCGAAGCCTTCAGGTCAGTAGCAACAGGTTTGTGACGATTACGGGACCGGACGGTGATAGTTCGATGAGTCGACTTGTATTTAACCTGAAGGAGGGTGCCGGCGGATCCATTATAGCTGGAGAGACTCTACTTACTGCCGCGAAAGCGGGAGACAAGACTAATGCGCTCCTATTTTTTAAGGTTACTGCACCGTCGAGGGCACAGGTGCGGGAATCTCTTAAAAAACCGAAACTGTGTGCGTATGTGAGCCCTAAGCACCGTCTGACTCAAAGGCTTGAAGCTTTTTCTCCAAAACTTGAGTCACCCAACTAATGACTCAAAACACTGCTGATATTGTTGACGCTATAAATGCATTAGAACTGGGCTTGAGGGAGCTTGGGCTGTGGTCTGATGCGCGTCCTAAGGCAGAACATTTGGCGAGTACGATGCCGTTTTGTTACGACACCCTTGAGCTCGAGCAATGGTTACAGTTTATTTTTTTGGGCCGTATGCGGGAAGTGCTTGAGCAGGGCGATGCGCTGCCTGAGTCTTGCGCGATCTATCCTTACGTCGAGATGTTATCGGGTGCTGGAAAAGCCGTTCACCCGAAACTAGCGAAGCTAATCAAGCAGGTTGATTGGAGCATTTCAGGTGGAAGTGGTAGCGGGGAGAGGATTTGAACCTCTGACCTTCGGGTTATGAGCCCGACGAGCTACCAGGCTGCTCCACCCCGCAATCGAGGCGCGAATACTAATGAAGTGAGATTGTTTCGTCAAGTAATACACGACTGACGAATGCTCGATTTTTGATAACTCGGTGAATGATTGATGATGGTTCCTAGAATTCGCGCGAAGCGCTACAGTGTAATGACACTAGAGTGGCCTAAAGAGAGTACGCCGATTGCACAATGGCTCAAAGAGCAGCGTGACAAAGCGCCGGTCTTGATGCGAGAGATGGCGATCGTGCTTAGGCCATCGTCTGAGCATGAAGCGTTAGAAATACAGGCAGCGGTTGACGCGCTTGCTCAACTCGACATCAGTTTGATGGGATTGACAGGTGATCATCAACACCGTGCCGTGGCCGATCAAATGGGTCTCGCGTGGTTGTCGCCGACCAATGTCACGGCGGAGCCAGAGTCGGGTCAAGAGGTTATAGGAGAGCCGGGTGTTGAAACGGCACTCGTCATTGAAGGCCCCATCCGTTCTGGGGTCCAAGTCTATGCGAAAGATCGCGATCTGATCGTGATCGGTCAGGTCAGTGAAGGCGCCGAAATTATGGCTGACGGTCATGTGCACGTTTACGGACGATGTCGTGGACGAGTCGCGGCCGGCGTCGGTGGCCAGGAGCACGCCCAGATATTTTGTTTAACTTTTGAGCCCGAATTCGTCTCTCTTGCTGGGACATACTGTGGATCAGATCAGATTCCCGAGGATCTTTGGTCTGCTAGAGTACGGGTTGGATTCGATAAAAGTTCGAAAAGGCTAACCTTTGGGTTAATGAGATAGAGGAGAAGAAAGTTTGGCTACGGTCGTCACTGTGACTTCAGGAAAAGGCGGGGTTGGCAAAACCACAACATCAGCGGCAGTTGCGGCGGGTCTCGCTCAGCTAGGACATCGGACTGTGGTCATTGATTTTGATGTAGGTCTCCGAAACCTCGATCTGATAATGGGCGTTGAGCGTCGCGTTGTATTCGACTTTGTTAACGTGATCTCCGGAGAAGCAACCCTGAATCAAGCGTTAATCCAAGACAAGAGGCTCGAGAATCTCTCAGTCTTGGCCGCCAGTCAGACGAAAGATAAGGACGCACTTACTGAAGAAGGCGTTGGTCAGGTTTTGGGTCAATTGGCCGAAATGGGCTTTGAATACATCGTCTGTGATTCGCCTGCTGGAATTGAGCGTGGTGCAACGATGGCACTGTATTTCGCTGACCACGCCGTGATCGTCACGAATCCTGAAGTGTCCTCTGTACGTGATTCAGACAGAATTCTTGGGATTTTGCAGTCGAAGTCTAAGCGTGCAAAGGAGGGAGGGAAAGTATACGAACATCTCTTGATCACGCGCTATGACCCAGCACGTGTGGAGAATGGGGAAATGTTATCGAAAGACGATGTGTGTGACATCTTGGCTGTAAAGCTTATTGGAGTTATCCCCGAATCTAAGGCGGTACTAAAAGCATCAAATACCGGCGTTCCAGTCATCTTGGATGAGAATTCTGATGCGGGACTCGCTTACGGCGACGCGGTTTGCCGGTTCCTAGGAGAGGATTTACCGATGCGATTTGTTACGCCGAAGAAACAAGGCTTATTCAGCCGAATCTTGGGGGGAGGTGATTAATGGCTTTGTTTGGACTGTTCTCTGGAAAAAGGAAAACGTCTGCCGCGGCTGCCAAAGAGCGATTACAGATCTTGATATCGCACGAACGCCAAAATCGTCGTGGGCCTGATTTTTTGCCAGACCTTCAGCGAGACATCTTGGAGGTCGTCAAGAAGTATGTGTCGGTCCGTGATGATCACGTCTCCATTCGTCTAGATCGGGCAGGTGATGCATCGGTCTTAGAACTGAACGTCATACTTCCCGAGAATTAACTTGCAGATCCTTTGGTACGACTATGAAACCTCGGGGCGAGATGCGGCCGCAGACCGTCCGGTCCAATTAGGGTGGCAGGTGACAGATCCTGGTATGGAACCAGTTGCTGACGCTGACTCTCTGCTAGTCCGCTTACCCGACGATGTTTTGCCGTCGCCGGGAGCGATGCTAGTGCATCAAATTCTGCCCGAAGTCCATCAGCGTGATGGGATCTCGGAAGCCGAGCTCGCAAACCACCTCGAGCAATTAATTGGTCCAAGGACCCTGGTCGCTGGTTATAATTCACGAGGGTTTGATGACAAGTTCACCCAACACATTTTGTATCGTTGTTTACGTGATCCCTACGCCTGGCAGTACGCCGATGGTCGTGGACGATTCGACCTATACCCCGTTGTTCTAAGTTTCTTTGTGCTCGCTCCAGAAGCAATTCGTTGGCCTGAAGATCACGATGGTCGCCCAAGATTCAAGTTGGATCGCATCGGACCTCTGAACCAACTCGACCAAGGCTTGAAAAGGGCGCATGACGCATCAGCAGATGTTGTGGTCACCGTGCGGCTGGCTAGGCAGTTAGCGTTACATGACTCCGACCTGTTTGCGTCCTGTTTAAAGCGAATCGACAAGCACTTTGTGACTGACCAAATTCGTGCCGACGGACGGAGTGAGGGTCTCTTCGAAGTCACGCCGTTCGCTGGATGGGAACGAGGATTTGTCCGTGATCTGTGGATTCCATTTCGATTATCTGAGCGTTCCAATGACTATGTAGCATTCGAATTAGACCGTGACCCTCAGGATGTCATGGCGGGTCTGATTCACTTGGCTGAATCAAGCGTCACGGACGCATCTGTACTGAGGAAGCAGGCCGGAGAACTGGGCCTGCATACAATCCGTATCAATGCGCAACCAATGTTGTTTCGGCGCGGAACGATGGAGCCGCTGCTGAAAACGCGGTTAGACGCATTCGGTCGCGATGAGGCGCAGCAGAATCAGCATCTTGATGTATGGCACGATATTCAAGAATCGCCGGCATTTAAGCAGTTATATCAGTTGGCGATCGAGGTGTTGGCTGAACCAGAACGGGCGATACCCGAAGATGTGGATTTTGCTCTTTACACAGGTGACTTTTTATCGATTCACGATAAGGACTTGCTGGACAGTTTGCCTCTAATGGACCCCGAAGGATTGAGTCAGTGGACACAATCATTTGATGATCCACGATATGATGAGCTTTTGTTCCGCTACCGAGCCCGAAATTTTCCGCGGTCACTTACTCAGGGTGAATGGAGGCAGTGGCAGAAAATTCGACGGGATAAACTGACGGGTGTCCACAGCACGAAAACCAGAGCAAGCAGAATTCAGGATGAACTTCTAGAGATCAGTCAGCGGACTGACATAGAGCCCCATCAAATAGACCAACTGCAGCAATTCGTTAACTGGCTGGACAATCAACCGCCCGTGTAATCTCGTTGGGTTAGTAAACTCATTAATCACAACTATTCTTCTAGTCGAAACCGCGGCTGTAATTGCGCTGCTCTTGGCCTTAATGTTGGCCAGAGATGGGTCTACTGGTCTAACCGGTACGCTTTTAACACCACCGGATCTTGGAGGCGTTGTCTGAGATAGATAACGAACTGATGTTTGGTTATCGCCTGAAGGGTCGTTGCTTGCTCTATTCTGTCGCTAAACGGGCGGCGTAACCCTATAGCGCTCCAAATTGCATTTGAGAGTTCGGTTTGTGTTGACGGTGGGTTCAGTAACTGGTCCAGCATGCTGAGTCGTTGACTTTCAAATTGCTCATCGGGCATCGCCTCAACCATCTCAGCGAATCCCTTAAACTCATTATGGATAGCGTTCGCGAGCTCATCTGGAGTGGCTGTCGGTGATTGGATCGCGCCCGCCAAGATCGGTGTATTGTAGAGCGGGAATGCCGTCACGAACGTGATGTACCCGAGTTGCTTTTCCGTCCTCAAATGTGTGTAGAACGGCGCTTCGATTAGGTTCCCTGCTAACTGATTGAGGATACGAGATCCCGGGTCGGTGTTCGTATCTACGTAGATTACCGTGGCGGCTTGGTCAGGGTGATCATACGTAAATATACGGGTTCTCTCTCCGCGCCATGGGTTGGTCGTTACTTTTACGTCTGGAATAGACTGATCGATCGGTAATTTCTGTATCCAGGATCTGAGAAGTGTTTCCCCCTCGTCTCGGGACACGGGACCGTGCAAAAACATCTCAGTCGTTAATCCAGAGAAAAATGCTTTTTGGTATTGGTGAAATGTTTGTCGATCAATGCTGTCGAACGCTTCCTCCAATTCCTCGTTTGAGTATGCTAGTGGCATGAGTCCGGCTGTCATTTCGTCAAACAAACGGCTCGACGGTTTTGCTGCTTGGACACGCGCAAGGCCTTGTGATTTGAGTTGTCGGAGTCGCGACCATGTCGCTTCGTCAATCAAACTTATGGGGAGGTTTTCGAGTACTTGGTCGACGAGCGGGATTAACGACCGATGGTATCCGGAGAACTGGAGTGTGATTCCTGATTGTGTCGCCTGGGCAGAGAACCCTGCTCCGGCTAATGCAGCCGCGTAACTCAAACTATTCAGTTGCTCGTTAATCGCATCTGAAAGCAGCTCGGTCATAATCGATGCTTCCGGCGAGTTCGATGCGAGGGGCGTTCTTAGCCGAATGTAAAGATCGCTTTTTGGTTGCGAGTATCTGTTCTCAGTAAGCACATAACCGATAGCACCCTCGGAAAAAAATATAGTGCGTGGCTGGGTTTCGACAGTCGCTCTACGCGTTTTGGGCAGGGGCTCGTCGGGTGGCTTGATAAACGGGTTAGGCTCGGGTAACCGAACAGTATAACTGACCTCGGCACGTGCTTCCTGAAACAGTGTTAGACGTTGTTTTTCCAATTCGAAACGATGAATAGGTGTTGGGTAGAATGTGGTCGTTTCTGTCGGCTTGATTTCCGGGGCAGTAACACGTATCAGCATGTGCTGGGGCGTCAGCCAGCTCAAAATATCCTTGATGAGTTGCCCATCAAATTGTCTAAGGAGACGGCCACGGGTAAAGAGTTGTTGGGGCGGCACTGACTGCAGCTTTCCAGATAGGTAAGTCACTACGCTTTGGGGGTCTGACTCTTCTTCGAATTTAAAGTTGGCGACTGTAACGACTTTTAGCTCATCAAATCGCCATGGCTCGATTCCTTGGGTTTCAATCAGGCGAATCGTCTTGAATATTTCTGAAATGATTTCATCACGATGTTTGAAGCCGAGAGGGGTCATACTGACGCTGATCGAAAAAGAGCGACTCTCAGTCATCCCAAGGCTTTCGCCCGCTGATAGGCCATTAGCATACCCGCGGGCCTTGAGGTGACTGAGAAGACTTCCTTCACCTTCATGTCCAAGCAGATGGCCTATGTATTTCAGAGGTGCCCTACCGATGAACGCATCTGTATCGGGAACCGGAAATAGAAGCGTTAACCATCTTGATTCGGTTGCGGGCTTGGAATGCACAACAAAAGGCAGGCGCTTCATATCGAATAGCGGCAAATTGGTCACACTTAATGGAAGCTCTTTGTTCGGTATGTCACTAAATCGTTCAACTACCAATTGCTCAAGCCTGTGAAGTGGCTCCTCCCCGAGAACCACAAGCGCCATCCGATTGGCGGAATACTCCGTTTCATAGAAGCGCTTTAAAGCATCGAAAAGACCGGGCTTCCGCAGGGTACTGAGGTTGCCTGCTCCGAATTGTGAAAAGGGGTGCGAAGGATTCAATCCGTGTTTCATTGCCTCGAAGCTCAGTCGCGCAGGTTCCCGCAGTTTTGATTGGTATTCTGAGTGAACTGCATTTACTTCTCTATCGACATACGCAGTATCAAGCGCTGGTGCAATAAAGAAGCGGCTGAATCGATCGAGAGCCGGTTCCAATGCTTTAGGATTCAATGAGAGAAAATAATTTGTGTGTTCGGGCGCCGTGAACGCATTGTGTGATCCTCCTTGGTCTGAGATGAATTGCTGGTATTCACCGGCTTCAGGATATTTGTCTGTTCCGAGAAATAGCATGTGTTCGAGCAGATGTGCGAGCCCAGGATAATCCCTAGGATCGTTGTTTGTACCTACGAAGACATCCATTGATGCAGCGGCTTTGTCTGTCGTCGGATCTGAAATAAGCAACACCTTGAGCGCGTTCGGTAGTGTGAGGTAGCGATACTTTCGATCGCTGAGACCAGGTGCCTCAATAGATGCTTGCACAGATATTGAGACGAAAATTAAAACGGCCGCAAGCAGTCGCATGTCACCACCAATACTTATTCCAGTTTTCAGGGTTGGCCCAGAACTTCGGGTTATTCCAAACGCGTGAATGGTTATAGGTGGCGAGTGAATAATAAAAACTCAAGAGCGTGTTCTGGGTTTCACAGCATTCGTCGCCACGCTTAAATGCCAGAGCATAGAGTGAATCTGGCGGGATGGCTTCGTTAACAAAACACAGAATATCTGGAATCAATAGATTCCTCAGTTGCCCCACAACTAAAAGATCACTGGTTCTATTCAGTGGTCGGGCGATAAGTGCAGCTTCTGGGACCTGTCTACTCGACGAGATCTGTTGGGCAGTTAGCGTCTTTACAGAGTTCTTACTATGGTTTTGATAATCAATAACGACAGGAGGGGTCCCGTCTCCTATCACCCAAAGCACCTCTGGTTGAATCGACTCGAGCCATGGTGCGATGACTGAGTCCGGAGTGTTTTCGCTCAAATTGATTCCGGGTCACGAATAAAGCACGGAGCATCTGGCTTTGAGTGCGCTTTTGAAAAAGCGTAGCCGTCATAGTCAAAACCTAATAGATCCGCTGCCGTTTGTGCATCAGACTCAACCATATATCGTGCCATCAGGCCCCGTGCTCGTTTCGCGTAGAAGCTGATAATTTTGTACTCACCGTTCTTAAGGTCTTTAAAGACCGGTGAAATGACAGGGCCACTAATTAATTTGAGGTCGACAGCCGCTGAGTATTCATTACTAGCCAGATTAACTAGCGGAGCGCTGTTCAGTATTCTGTTGAGATTTTCTGTCACCCGTGCTCTCCAAAAATCCGGTAGTGACGAAATGGCATGGCCTTTGAGCTTTGTGCCCATTTCCAAACGATACGGCCTTATCAAATCAAAGGGCCTCAATAGTCCGTAAAGGCCGGACAGAATGCGAACCCGGTCAGTAAGACGATCTAATGCATCTGAACCCAATGTTTTGACATCCAGTCCCTGGTAGACATCGCCGTTAAATGCATAAATCGCTGGCAATAAGTCACTCGATTTATGATCTATGGTCCATTCTTCATATCGAGCTGCGTTGAGTGCTGAAAGCTTGTCGGATAGTTTCATCAAGCTAGCTAGATCAGAGGGACTGAAGCCGCGCATGATCTCGACAAGATCGGAGGCCTGTTCGAGGAATTGCGGGGTAGCGCTATTGGAGCGATCCACCTTTAAGTCCGTGTTTAACGATTTGGCTGGAGATAAAATTGCTAACATTGGTTCGTCTTTCCTCTTGCGTGGATCCAGATGAGGCTGGACACTACCCCTAGGCTTAATATTTGGACAAATGGGCTGTGATCCAAGTCACCTCAGAAATTGCTACCGGACAATTCTTCGACGAGCTTGTCGAAGCCGATGGCCAAGCGCGTCCCGGTGCCGATAGTCTACTCAACTTTTTGCAGGACCTCTCGCCACAAGTTCTGTCAGAAAAGCGCGCAGCCCTCGAGGCTGCAATCAAAAGCCAGGGCATTTCATTTTTGGTGTATTCCGACTCCATGAACGTTGACCGGTCGTGGCCACTGGATCTCGTCCCGCGCGTGATGCAAGCCTCGGAATGGCACCGCATAGAAAAAGGACTCAAGCAGCGGCTGAAGGCGCTCAATCTGTTTTTGAATGACGTCTATAACGGTCAGGCCATTATTAAAGATGGGGTTGTTCCTCCAATGCTAGTGACGGATAGCCCGCACTACATCGCGTTAGCCTCCGGGATACGGCCGCTGTTTGATACCTGGGCACATGTCTGTGGGTCGGATCTTGTTCGGGATCATACCGGGCAGTTGTTTGTTCTTGAGGATAATTTACGGGTACCGAGTGGTGTCTCTTACATGTTGGAAAATCGCTCGGTGATGAAGCAAGTGTACCCGGAGCTGTTTCGAAATCATCAGATTCTTCCTGTTAGTCGATACGCGTCAGATCTCCTGGACATGCTAAATGCGCTATCGCCGAGGCCGGTAGATCACCCGGTGATCGTTGTGTTGACCCCAGGTATTTATAACTCGGCATATTTTGAGCACAGTTATCTCGCGCAACAGATTGGGGCCGAGCTTGTTCAGGGCCCTGATTTATTTGTCGATTCGGACGACTGCGTTTACATGAAGGCGGTCGAGGGTGTGAGTCGGGTGGATGTGATCTACCGGCGCATTGATGATACGTTCTTGGACCCCGAAGCACTGAACCCTGAATCTGTGCTTGGTGTTCCCGGTTTGATGCGTGCGTGGAGGGCCGGTAAGGTCTCGATTGCCAACGCGCCAGGTAGCGGCGTTGCTGATGACAAGGTTCTCTACGCATATGTTCCTCAAATCATAAAATATTATCTGAACGAAGAGCCTCTTCTTGATAATGTGCAGACTTATTTGTGCTCAGATCCAGAGCAACAGGCCTTTGTGTTAGATCATTTGGATGAGGTTGTCGTGAAGCCGGCCGATGCCTCCGGGGGCTACGGAATTATGGTTGGGCCGCATGCATCTGACGAGGCGATTGTCGCTCGTCGAGCTGAAATTCTGGAAAACCCGCGAGCGTGGATTGCCCAGCCGACGCTAGCAATTTCGACGACCTTAACGGTAACTGAAGATGGGGATTTGGCGCCGCGTCATGTAGATCTCAGGCCCTTTGTTCTTCAAAGTTCTGATCAATGGTGCTCAACTGGCGGGCTTTGCCGGGTCGCGCTTCGGGAGGGATCGTTGGTCGTTAACTCTTCACAAGGCGGTGGATCAAAAGATTTTTGGGTTGTTTCAGATGAGGGGTAGGCTTCATGCTCGCGCGGGTCGCTGAGCATCTGTATTGGCTATCTCGCTATGTCGAACGAGCAGAGGCGACCGCGCGTCTGGCGATAGCTGCATCTGACACGATCTTGGATTTACCAGATGGGGTTCCTTATGATTGGGAATCCTTGATGCAGGTGTTTGGATCAGGTGACTCAGATCCGGACATGTCTGAGGCCGAGGTAATGGAGCAGTTGGTTCTGGGGCTTGATCACTCGGGATCGATTCGGACCTCGATCGCTGCTGCACGAGAAAACGCCCGCGTCACTCGTGATTTGATTCCCAAAGATGCGTGGGTGGCAATTAATGAATTACATGGTTTGATTGAGCGTCAATCTTTTGCCAGTTTTGATCGCTCATCACGTATACGTCTTCTTAAACAGGTGATTTCGGGCAGTCGACTGTGGCACGGTTGTTTGATGGCGAGTCAGGCGCGTGATTTGAGTTGGTTGTTCATGCGCCTTGGGGACCGCTTGGAGCATGCAGATATGGTGTCTCGCTTAGTCGATCCACGAGTCACACAAATGGCTCCAGGCGCATCCAAACGATGGAGCAGTTACGAAGCTGTCGGGTGGCAAAATTTATTGTCTGCCCTGGGCGGTGTTGAGTTCTATCGTCACAGCGCTCGTAACCGAATGCTCGGGAGTGATGTACTTGATTTTGTTCTACGTGACGAGAATTTCCCCCAATCGATGACATCCGCGTTAGATAAAGTTGGCCGGTTATTACGTAATCTTCCGCATCAGCGCGTTCCAACTGATCTAATCGATGGGATTGTTGATGGTCTAAATAAGCTCGATCTGGAGCGTTTAGCTCCGGATCAGTTGACTCAGGACATGGACTGGATTCAGCAGGGGCTGGTTACCTTGCACGGACATATCAGCTCTGAGTATTTCTTCTTCCAGTCTGCCGCCCGCTAATCCGTGGGTTTGAAACTAAGAATGAGGTATTCTGCATGTTTATTATGTGGTGGGTCTAAGTTTGGCTGAGTCGGTTGCGATCGCAGAACATTTGCCAGCCTCTTTGAGGCAATGCCTTGGCGTTCGTGGTATCAGTAAGTATTTCGGCGACTTTCCTGCCAACCGCGACGTGACTCTCTCAGTGGACAAGGGTGAGATTCATGCTCTCCTCGGTGAGAACGGCGCGGGAAAATCGACCCTTGTCAAAATGATTTATGGAATTTTGAAGCCTGACTCTGGTTCGATGGAATTTCTGGCAAATCCATATTCCCCCGACAGTCCAGGTGATGCGAAACATTCCGGCGTCGGCATGGTATTCCAACATTTTGCCGTGTTCGATGCGTTAACGGTGTTGGAGAATATTGCTCTGGGGCTGGAAGGGCGACTCCCAGATGAGACACTTGCAGGTGAGATCGCAGAGGTTTGTGGTCGGTATCGGTTGCATGTCGAGCTCAACCGTCGCGTTCATGACCTGGGTGCAGGCGAAAGACAGCGAGTAGAAATTATCCGGGTGTTAATGCAAGACCCGAGACTGCTTATTCTCGATGAGCCGACTTCAGTACTGACTCCGCAAGAAACAGAGCAACTGTTTACAACTTTGGATCGGCTGTCTGACGAGGGACGCTCGATTATCTATATTTCTCACAAGCTCGACGAAGTAAGGACACTTTGTGACCGCGCTACTTTGATGCGGGCGGGCGAGGTCGTCGATGTCGTGGATCCGCGCCAAGAGAGTAGCCGCTCGCTTGGTGAAAAGATGATCGGCGAGCGTTTGACCGAGACGAAGCGTTCCAAAGGCGCGTTTACTGGACAAGAGAAACCGCGACTCACTGTCCGGGTCGGCGATGTCTATCCAGAGTCGACCCGAAATATTGTGCTAAATGATGTGTATCTCTCGGTGGCTCCCGGCTCGATTCTTGGTATTTCTGGAGTGTCTGGGAATGGGCAAGACATTTTGTTTGACTTGCTATCGGGTGAACTGACGCTTCCAAACCCTGACAGTATAGTCCTCGACGGAGAGCCTATTGCGCACTTGGGTGTTGAGCATCGTCGTTTGAGGGGACTTCTTGGTGCGCCGGAAAATAGGTTAGACCACGCGGCCATACCTGAGCTTACGTTGTGGGAAAACGTTATTTTGACCGCACGCCACACCCGAGGGATTTTAACGGATGATTATTTTATCAGCAGTACGTCTGCTAAAGCCTTCGCTGACGAGGTGATCAAAACGTTTGATGTACGAACGCAGTCCGTGGACGCGAGGGCGTCAAGCCTCTCGGGAGGAAACCTGCAAAAGTTTTTGATTGGCCGAGAATTACTCGGACAGCCCAAGGTTTTTGTTGTCTCAAACCCCACTTGGGGCGTCGACGCTAAGGCACAGCTTTTTATACACCAAATGCTAATGAAGATGGCGGATCAGGGCGCGTCTATTATTCTGGTTAGTCAAGATATCGACGAGTTGCTGTCAGTTACCGACCGTATTTGTGCAATTTGTCATGGCCGGTTAAGCCGCACTTTTCCGACGGGAGAAATGACGTCGGATCATCTTGGGGCGCTCATGCTTGGCCAGGAGATTGATACATGATCCTGGTCGAACCGCGAGCGGTGACTCGCTGGTACCACGAATGGATTGCGGTCCTTGTCGCGTTGTTGCTGACCGTCGCGATCACATCCGCATTACTCGCGTCGCTCGGATTGGATCCGATATCCAGTCTCCAACGTATTTTTATCCGTCCTTTGAACTCTATGTACGGTGTCAGTGAGTTATTAGCAAAGGCGACTCCTCTGATTACTATCGGTGTCGCTCTCGCGTTGGGATTCCGCGCGGGGATCTGGAACATCGGCGCCGAGGGCCAGTTGGTTATGGGGGGTCTTTGTGGAGGTGCTGTTGCTCTCGCTTTCTGGGGTATCGATGGATTCTGGGTGATGCCGCTTGTTCTGTTAGGCGGTACTGTGGGCGGGCTGGTTTGGGGAGCAATCCCAGCATTTTTAAAGGTCCGGTTCAACGCGAATGAGATTTTGGTCTCACTGATGCTGACCTATGTCGCGATACTGTTGTTGAGCGTGATGGTGCATGGACCCTTGCGTGATCCCGACGGATTTAACTTTCCCGAGAGTCGATTATTCCACGACGCCGCAACGCTACCGAAATTGTTCTCCGCTGGTCGTGGGCATCTCGGATTCATTTTTGCGATCTTGTTCGCGGTATTGGGAACCTGGATGGTCAAGCAATGGCATATCGGGTTTGAGATGCGTGTCACCGGATTATCACAAAGCGCCGCGAGGTTTGCTGGATATAGTCGCGATCGAACGGTCTGGATCGCACTCTTAATTGGTGGGGCCATAAGCGGGTTCGCTGGCGTCGTCGAGGTCACTGGGAACATTGGCCAGTTGGTACCGAACATCTCTCCGTCGTACGGTTTTACAGCAATTATTGTGGCTTTCCTTGCGAGATTGCATCCATTGGCTGTGATTCCTGCTGGATTACTGGTCGCCCTATCCTATTTGGCCGGCGAGGCTGCGCAGTTGTCTTTAGGTATCCCCGCGGCCAGCACCCAAGTGTTTCAGGGACTATTGTTATTTTTCTTGTTGGGAACCTCGATTCTTGTGAATTACCGGGTTCGGTTAGAGCGGGTTAGTTGATATGGATCATGGCTTACTGACATCAATTATACATGCCATTATCGTCGCCTCTACGCCACTAGTGTTTGCGGGTTTGGGTGCCCTGATCCAAGAACGAGCCGGCGTCCTTAATCTGGGTATCGAGGGTCTTATGATTGTGGGTGCCCTCGCGGGATTTGCGTCTGCACTGGCTGGCTACCCTCTCGTCGTCTCTGTAGTTATGTCGGGACTTGCTGGAGCAGCGTTAGCGTCAATTTTTGCGTTGCTGGTTTTAAGGCTCTACGCCAACCCCGTAGCGACTGGTTTGGCATTGACACTATTTGGATTGGGATTGAGTGCTCTGGCTGGTTCACAATATGTTGGGCAGGCCGCTCCGCAGGTATCGGAATGGATAATTCCTGTTTTGAGCGATATACCAGTCATCGGTCGTGCCTTCTTCTCTCATGATCCCCTCGTGTACCTGTCGATCATAGTGGCCGGTGTCATGTGGTGGTTCTTAACAAAGTCTCGTACCGGATTGATTCTTCGGGCCGTGGGCGAGAACCACTCTTCGGCCCACTCCCTGGGTTTCTCGGTTTTAGGTATTCGTTTCTTGGCAATAGTTTCTGGCGGGGCCTTGGCGGGTATTGGCGGAGCATATTTGACGCTTGTACAGACCCCGTTGTTTGTGGAAGGTATGACCGCGGGGAGGGGCTGGATAGCGCTTGCACTGGTCGTGTTTGCGTCATGGCGGCCGTTTAGAGTGATTGCAGGCGCCTATTTGTTTGGGGGCGTGTCTATTGTCCAGTTGCATGGTCAAGCTTTGGGAATATCCATAGCCGCCCAGTGGCTATCGATGCTACCTTATATCGTAACGATCTTAGCCCTAGTTATCATAGCTAGTCGAGGTAGGGGCGGTCATGCGGCTCCTGGATCATTAGGTATTACATTTAAGGAAAGTAAATAACTAACGGTGGAACTACACATGAAGAAATCAAATCTGGTGATAGGTGTCTTGGCGCTGGTCGCTGTTATCGCGGCGGTAGTGTTTTTCGAGCCTGTTGAGCCCAAGAAAACGGCCGCAGTATCAGACAAAGTAAAGGTTGGCTTCGTTTATGTGGGCCCGGTCGCTGACGCTGGCTGGACTTACGAACATGACAGAGGGCGGCTCGCGGTCGAGGCCGAGTACGGCGATAGGGTTGAAACAGTTTTTGTCGAAAGTGTCTCGGAAGGTCCCGACGCCGAGCGTGTGATCGCACAGATGGCTTCTGAAGGCGCTAACGCAGTGTTTACAACATCATTCGGGTACATGAACCCGACCATAAAGGTGGCACAGCAGTTTCCGAACGTGAGGTTCGAGCACGCGACCGGCTACAAACGGGCCGACAACGTGGCGACCTACTCGTCGCGTTTCTATGAGGGTCGTCATGTTTTAGGTTTGATCGCTGGCAAAATCACCAAGACCAATACTATCGGCTACATCGCCTCCTTCCCGATACCTGAGGTTGTGAGGGGCATCAACGCTGCCTATTTGGCAGCGAAGAGCGTCAATCCGGCTGTTAAGTTTAAGGTGATCTGGGTGTCAACCTGGTTCGATCCGGGTAAAGAGGCAGACGCCGCCAAGGCGCTCATCGATCAAGGTGCGGATATATTGATGCAGCACACTGATTCGGCTGCTCCCATGAAGATCGCTGAAGAACGAGGTATCTATGCTTTTGGTCAAGCGTCCGATCAAGCCGCTTATGGTCCAAACGCGCAACTGACAGCAATCATCGATGATTGGGCACCTTACTACGTGCGCCGTGTTGGTGACTTAATGAATGGTTCGTGGTCGTCAACCGACACTTGGGGTGGTTTTGATACTGGGATGGTTGCGCTGGCGCCTTATGGCAAAGCGGTGCCAGACGACGTGAGGGCGATGGCCGAGGAGGCTCGGAAAGCCATCACCGAGGGCAGCCTTCATGCTTTCACGGGGCCAGTGAATAAGCAGGACGGGACGCCTTGGTTGAAAGCGGGCGAGACCGCTGACGACGGCACCTTGCTCGGGATGGACTTCTATGTAGAGGGGATTGAAGGCTCGTTGCCATAAATTGTGCGAGGCAAGTTACACGGCGTATGTGTATTTTTTATCGAACCGGTGAGATATCCGGTTCGTTATATGCCAGATCATCAATGCCTCGCCACAGAGAACGACAAGGGCGGCAAACATCAGGTCGGTTTGACCTCGCCCGTTGGCGTGTAGCATCAAGTAACCCAATCCGCTAGATGAACCGACCCATTCCCCGACGACTGCACCTATGGGTGCGACCGAGGCTGCTACGCGCACGCCTGCTAGGGTATGAGGGAGAGCGAGTGGAAGGCGAACATAGAAAAACAACCTCGATTTTCGAGGCCGAAGTGTTTGGAAAGTGGTCTCCCAAGACGGTGGTAGAGCCCGGAATCCAGATAATGTGCTAGCCGTGACCGGGAAAAAGACAATCAAAGTTGTCATCGCAAGTTTAGATGCGAATCCGTAACCAAGCCAAAGCATCAAGATTGGAGCGATAGCGAATACTGGGAGAGCTTGGCTGATGATTAAAGCGGGCATAGTGATTGATTGCAGTCGCTTAGAATCGCCGATCAGACAGGCGACTGTGAAACCGAGAAGAGAACCCAAGAGTAACCCACAAACGATCTCTAAGGCCGTGGTCGTGGCATGAACGCTTATAAAACCAGCCCTGTCGAACAAAACAACTGCAACTCTATCGGGTGTCGGCAGTATAAAGTGCGGGATATCGAAGATAATTACTGCCGACCACCAAATAGTAATTACAAGAATCGCTGGAACCAAAAGGGCTAGGGTTCGACTCATAAATCGCCGTCCAGAGCCTGAATTAACGCATCATCATTCTTAAAATTACTAAGGTCGAAGGGTCCTTTTAAGCCCCCCGGAGTAATAACCATCGACTCGTTAAACCAGTCCTGGGCATCTCTTGGATCGTGTGTCACCAGGATCACTGTTTTATCGACAAGCAACTGCCCACATAACTTCGTCATTTGAATTTTGGTTGATCGGTCGAGTGCGGCAAATGGCTCATCCAGTAACACAAGTTCAGCGTCTTCGATTAGCGCCCTCGCGAGCGCTACCCGCGACCGCTGGCCTCCGCTGAGCTGGTGTGCTTTCTGATTTTCGAGATAGGACAGCTCGACATCAATCAACAGTTGGCGTGCGTGCTCTAAGTGTTCATGGACTATTTTTTGTCTTCGTAACTTGAAGCCAAGCAAGATATTGTCGAGAACACTCAGCCAGGGAAGAAGAGCGGGCTGCTGGGATAGGTATGCGACGCGGTGAGTCCGGCACCGAATAGCGGCCGATCCTCGGACAATTGTGTCTAATAATGTTGACTTTCCGGACCCAGATTTTCCTAGGAGCGCAACTTTTTGCCCTCTCTGAATCATCCATGTAATCGTCGCTAGGGGTGGCTGTCCCTCAAACCCAAGACTTAAATTGTCTATGGATAGCAGCGGATCGTTTGGAGGGATTGCCTCAAATACTTTTGTCACGTTATTACTGCAGATGCTCGGGTGATCGAAAACAGTTAACCTAGGGTAGCGAGTTTAGATTAAACGACCTGATCGATGTTTGTCGCGTTAGATTAAAGATGTGATCGGTCGGGTAGGGTTGAGTTTATGGAGATACAGCAGGATCTACGCAGTCATATTAGATTCTATTTCGAGGGCCAGTTGAGAATATTGAGCGATGTGCGCACGACTGACATGTTGATGCGTTGGTTGCGATCGGAGGCGATGCGGACTGGTACGAAAGAGGGTTGTAACGAGGGCGACTGCGGCGCCTGTACCTGCATCGTCGGTCATCTGAATGAGTCCGGAGTTATCCAGTTTAGATTAATCAACACCTGTATTTATCCGCTGTCTTACCTAGATGGAGCGTGGTTAATCTCGGTCGAGACTCTCAGTAGTTGTGGATCCTTGGCCTCTGTACAAAGCGAGATGCTTCCTCTGAACCTTTCCCAGTGCGGATTCTGCACACCTGGTTTTGTGATGGCGGTCTTATATGCTCAGATTAGTCAGAAAGACCAGACCTCAGAAGAGGCTTTGGCTGGTAACCTTTGTCGTTGCACCGGGTACGGTGGTTTGATTGAGGCAGCGCGACGCGCCCAGAGCCTTCCCATCGAGCCAGCCTTCACAGCAGAAATCCAGAAAGCTGAAAAGATTCTCAGAGACTTGCCTGCGGATGGATTCTCGATCGTTGCTGAGGGATCCAGAGTTGATGCACCAAGATCGCTGAAGCATTTGCTAGATCTTAGAAACAGTTTTCCGTCCGCCACAATAGTATCCGGCGCGACTGATTTTGGATTATGGGTAACCAAGAAACTTGATAGGCCAGAGCATATCATTCTAACAAAGTTTTGCATCGAGCTGACGTCTATAAGCTCTGGACCAGACGTAATTGAAACCGGGGCAGCGGTATCCATAGAGGATTTTGGAGACAGTTTGATACCAGAATATCCTGAGCTGCGAGAATGGTTTCACAGGTTCGGTGGACCGCAAGTCCGTTGCAGCGGCACCTTGGGCGGGAATATCGCTAACGGTTCGCCGATCGGCGACTCTAGCCCTGTTTTAATTGCCTTAGGCGCATCACTTAAAATACGTTCGTATCGTGCAGAGAGATTTATTCCTATCGAGGATTTCTTTATCGAGTACGGGAAGCAGGATCTGCGTCCAGATGAAGTCCTGGTCTCAGTTTTGGTTCCTAGACGGAAAAACATAAAGAGATTAGTCGTAGAAAAAATCAGTAAGAGGCATGACCAGGATATAAGTATCGTTCTGGCCGCGATGGCGGAGTTCTCAAGCGGCGCTCCCCGGTACCGGCTTGCTTTCGGAGGTATGGCGGCGACACCGATGCTCGCAAAGAGGACCATGGAGTCGCTAGACCCTAACGATTTGGCCCATGACTTCAGCCCACTGTCTGACCACCGGGCGGATGCCTGGTACCGTCTCTCTGTGTCAAAAAACTTGGTTCATGATTTTCTGAGTGGAAGTGCTTCCGATGGGTAGTCAGAAAAACTTGAGGATAACCTCGCCGGTCGGCTCTTCAGAACTTCACGACAGCAATTTGGAGCACTTAACTGGTCAGGCTATTTATTGTGACGATATCCCAGAACCGAAAGGCTGCCTCCATGCGGCGTTGGTGTTGGGCCCTCCGGTTCCGATTCGAGACCTCAGCATTCAGTCGCCCGACTTGGGCCACTTCGAAAATTTGTCCGCAGTTGACCACGTTTTTTTAACCGCTGCCGATATTCCTGGTGAGAATAACGCCGGTCCCGTGGTTCACGACGAGCCACTTTTACCTGCCAACGAGACGACCTACCCTCACCAGCCCGTGGGTGCGGTTTTGTGCAAAGACCGGGACGATGCGCGTCGAATCGCTCAAGCTTATCGCGTTGATGGCCAGCCCGCGGACTCCGTAGTGTCAACCATAACCGGGGCAGCTGAGGTGGGTCAGGTCCTCCATGAGCCACTCATTTTAGAGAACCACTTCACCGAATCATCGTTCAGCCAGTGCGCCCATATATCCCAATGTGGAATGTCGATCGGGGGCCAAGATCATGTCTATCTGGAGGGCCAGGTAGCGTTGGCAATCCCCTCATCAGACGGTATGCACGTGGTTAGCTCGACCCAGCACCCGACAGAAGTACAGGACCTGATCGCCAACCTGCTCAATATCAACGCGGCGACCGTGACCGTCGAGATCCGCCGGATGGGCGGGGCGTTCGGTGGCAAGGAGAGCCAAGCGGCTCATTTTGCAATGTTAGCCGCCCTTGGGGCCCAGCTGACAGGTATGCCCGTGAAGCTACGCCTCGACCGAGACGACGACATGCGAGTCACAGGTAAACGGCATGATTTCTTGGTTAACTATAAAGTCGGTTACGACTCAGAAGGCCTGATTAAAGCGGCAGATATTGAGCTGAGTTCTCGTTGCGGTTGGAGCTCCGATCTGAGCCGGTCGGTGAATGATCGGGCCCTGTTTCATGCCGAGAACGCGTACTTTATTCCCTCAATCAGAATTACTTCGAATCGGTTCAAAACAAATACCGTCTCAAATACCGCGTTTCGGGGTTTTGGAGGGCCTCAGGGGATGATGGGAGTAGAGCGCTGTATAGACGTGATCGCAAAGGCTACGGGCAAAGACCCTTTGGATGTGCGGCTTCTCAATCTCTATGGGGTTTCTGGTAGAGAGACTCCCTATGGTATGTCGGTCGAGGAAGATGTCTTGCCCGAGTTGATTCGAAAGCTTGCAGATACGTCCAACTATCGGGCCCGAAGAAAAGAAATTGACCTGAAGAATGCGCAGTCGAAACGTTCGAGGAAGGGGATCGCTCTCACGCCGGTCAAGTTCGGTATATCGTTCACTGCGAGCTTCCTGAATCAAGCCGGTGCCCTGCTGCACGTGTACAAAGATGGTACGGTTTCCATCAATCACGGAGGCACGGAGATGGGCCAGGGGCTACATACTAAGATCCGGCAGGTCGTGGCGGGTCATTTGGGTATAGCGCTGGACACGATACAGGTTACCGCAACCAGGACAGATAAGGTCCCCAATACCTCTCCGACCGCGGCTTCTAGTGGCTCAGACCTCAATGGAATGGCGGCGCTGATAGCTGCAGTAAAAATCAGAAAAAGGCTAGAGGCCTTCCTTCGTGAAACCTACCAAACCTCGGCCGAGGTTCATTTTTCTAATGGGGTAGTTGAGATCGAGGATCATAAACTGACATTTGCAGACCTATCGAGAAGAGCCTGGTTCGCGCGCGTCCCGCTAAGTGCGATCGGGCATTATGCGACGCCAGATATTGGTTGGGACCCTAAGACGGGTAAGGGTCGTCCTTTTTACTATTTTGCGAACGGCGCCGCGGTGACCGAGGTGGAGATCGATACCTTGACCGGGGTCTCAAAGGTCTTGAGGGCAGACATCCTTCATGACGTCGGCAAGAGCCTCAATCCGCTCATCGACTTGGGTCAGATCGAGGGCGGGTACATCCAGGGCATGGGTTGGCTGACGTCGGAGGAGTTGGTTTATTCGACTCATGGTGAACTGATGACGCATGGTCTCAGCACATACAAGATCCCAACCGCCACTGATAGGCCTCAGATGAATATTCAGTTATGGGATGGTGCGAATCCTCGAGAGATGCTTTACCAATCCAAGGCGGTCGGAGAACCACCGCTGATGCTGGCAATCAGTGTACATTCTGCGATTTGTCACGCTATTAGCGGTCTGAGTTCCGATAGTCGATTCTGGCCAGAACTTAACGCGCCGGCTACCCCTCAAGAAATTCTCAGGTGCGTCCAGTGCGCGATGGCTGGATCCTAGTCGAAATCATTCGGGTGTTGGGTAGCGCCCCTCGTGCGGAAGGCGCCAGGATGTGGGTTAGTTCTGACTCGCAGGTTGGTTCGATTGGTGGTGGTCAGTTGGAGTTATCGGCAACGGAGCGGGCTCGTCACATGATCACCGAGGGACTGCGTGAATCGCAAGTGAGTCTGCCTCTGGGTCCCGTGTTGGCTCAGTGTTGCGGAGGGATAGTAGATTTAGCTTTCACTGCCGTGGAGGAACCAGAAAAAAATTTAGAAACTGGTTTTCCAATGGTCCTTTACGGGCTGGGACACGTGGGATCATCAATCGCCGGTATTATGGCGACGATTCCCCATCCATTGTTGACGTTCGACGATCGAGCAGAACTAGGGGCAGCATATTCGGATCTTACTAGTTTGATGGTTTCGATCCCCGAGAAGGCCTATCACCTTGTGATGACCTATAGTCATGAGATGGACTTTGAGATATGTAGGATACTCATTGAGCGTGACGTGAGTGGTTGCATTGGTCTGATCGGCTCTAAGTCCAAGAAAGCCAGATTTAGGAGCCGGCTGAAAAAACTCGGCCTTGATCCGGGTAGAATAAATTGCCCGATTGGTGTGGTCGGGATCCACGGTAAGGAGCCCTCAGTTATAGCGGTATCGGCGGTGGCAGAGTTTCTTTTATGGCAAACCGCGGAGGGCATTAAAAAGTGAAAAGTTCTTCCGGCTCACACCGTGGATATTTTTTGATATGGATCATGGCATGAGGTCCTGTGGTTTTAGATAAAAAAGAACCGTTCGTTGTTCAAGGCAGACTCTTTACCCCTCTCGACCAGAGGGAAGTTGACGAGCACCTCTACTACGACGACGGATTCTTAGTGGTCGGCGTTGATGGTCGGATTTTGTCCGTAGGCCCCAAGCTCCCCGAGGAGTACGCTCAAAATCAAGTCCACCGTACGCGGCATCTGATTGCTCCTGGGTTTGTCGACGCTCACGTACACTATCCACAGTTGCCGGTAATGGCCTCTTACGGGACCTCCCTCCTTGAATGGTTAGACAGGTACACGTTCCCAGAGGAGACCAGATACGGTGATCGATCATATGCAGGCTCGCGTGCTACTAAGTTTCTGAAACTTTCTCTGGAGAGGGGAGTTACGTCTGCCGCAATTTTCTCTACTATCCATGACGTCGCGTTGGAGGCCCTTCAAGCCTCAAATCATGATCTAGGCTTGAATCTCGTTTCGGGTATCACTGGCATGGACAGGGGCGCCCCCGATTCGTTATCGGTCGACATCGTTGCCTTCAAAGACATCAACGAGAAGGCAATCGAGACCAGTCGGGGCTTAGAAAGATTTAGTTATGCGATAACGCCTCGGTTCGCACTCTCATGCTCCGAGGAGATGCTGGATTACTGTGGCCAACTTCTGGAATCAGACCAAAGCTTATTGATGCAAACTCATATTAATGAAACAGAAGATGAGATCCTGGCGACCTCAGCATTATTCCCCAGGGCCAGTGACTACCTAGACGTGTACGCCTCTTTCGGGTTACTGGGGAGTCGGTCACTGTTTGCTCACGGGATCCACAATACTGAGACTGAGTATGACAGATGGGCTGAGTCAGGTGCGTCGGTGATCCACTGCCCTACAAGCAACACGTTTCTGGGTTCAGGGCTCTTCGATGCCGATGGATACGTCTCAAGAGGGATCAATGTTGGGCTAGGGAGCGACGTCGGTGGAGGATTTTCATTGAACCCCTTCGTGACGATGGCCGAGGCATACAAGGTCGCAAAGCTCAGGGGTAAGGTATTAGACCCGCTTCGCTTGATGTATTGGCACACGCTCGGCGGCGCAAAGGCTATCCATCAACACGACTCCATCGGCTCACTTGAGCCAGGTAAGTATGCAGATTTTTGTCTCATTGACATAACGAGCGACGAGGTGGGCTCTGAGTTATGGGAGCGGGCAGCTACTGTGCGAGAGAAATTGTTCAGCTTGATGTTCTTCATGCCTGACTCCAAGAACAGGGTCGTGGCGACATTCACCGACGGGGCTTTGCGCTGGCAAGATGAAATTCAATCAGATCTTTGAAATATGTGTGGTTCTGACACCCTCCTGTTTCTGTTCGATGCGCATAAGAGGCTGTGGGTGTTTGAGGTGGTATCAATGTCGCGTTACCTAGATTGGCTATTATTGGCGATCGTAGTGCTAGTCAGTCTAGCCTCACCTCTGATCGTGCTTGAATTCGTAAGCGGTAGGTACTGAGTCAGATACGGGAATCAAGCGATTGTGTTCGTAAGAGCTGGATTCTTTCTTTAATTAGAACGTTTTCCGGCATCAGTTCGAGTAAGAGTTTTTCGGCTTGAATAGCCTTGTCGTATTGGAGCGTATTCTCAAGAATCATCGAGAGCCCGCCGAGAGCACCGAAATGTCTGGGTTCTAAGGCCAATGTTTGTTGGATGTCTCGCAGTGATGCCTCGAAATCTCCGACCATAAAGTAGGCTGTGGCCCGACGGTTCCAACCCTCAGCGAACTGCGGTGCCGCCTCAATCACGCGAGTGAATTGGTTAATCGCGGTCTGCAACTGGCCGAGGTGCAGTGCTCGCATCCCTTGGTCGAATATTGTCTGAAGAGCTCTAGACCCCTCCGGGAGCTCGTACCAATGAAGCCAGATTTTATTCTGGATCGATGATATTTTTATTAAGTCATTTGATTGCTGAAGAGCCCGGAATAACCCGTCAAGTTCGGGATTTGTTTGATCCGACCTCACAAAAATTGAGAAGGCCGCTAAAACCATGAACACCATGACGCGTTTCATTATGCGCACAGCCACCTCTTCTGGCTTGTGGGATCTCAAGTTTATCAAAAACGATCACAGTTAGGGGTAATTAACTGCCACGATAGGTCGAGTATCCGTAGGGACTTAATAACAAAGGTACGTGGTAGTGTGTATCCTTGGAGATGCCGAATCGCACAGGAACAACGTCAAGGAAAGGGTAATCTGGAAGCGTCAATCCGAGTTTTCTTAGATAATCCCCGGCGTGGAAAGTGATTTCGTAGACCCCGACGAGAGCCTCTTTTTCTCTAAGTAATTCTTCGGATACGCGACCATCGGCGTTGGTAGTAAAAACGCCAAGCTCCTTTGGCTGCGGCTCAAGACGTTTGAGCGTTATTTTTAGGCCCTGGGCCGGTGTCCCGTTGGCTGTATCGAGCACGTGTGTCGAGAGAGTTGTCATTATCGTCTCCGGGTTAATATAGCTACTTTAGAGAGGCGGGTTTCCAGGACCAATCGCTCCTGGACGCCGCTGCGCACTAATACCTCGAGGCATGTTAATGCGTCTCCAACCAGCGGCCCAGGATCGCGCGTTCTCCTGCGGTCATCTGCGTCAAATTACCAGGCGGCATCGCCTCAGATGCAACCGACTGTGCGTACACTTGTTGCTTGTACCGTTGGACATCGGCGAGGGTCTCAAGGACAACACCCTTCGGCGGCGCAGAGAAACCTGACATCGTGGGTTGCGCGGCATGACAGCCCGTGCAGTGTGTTGATACGATGATCTCGACATCTTTGTTTTCGATTATCTGATGGGAATCCAAGGAGATAGCTGTTGGCCTAGCCCAGACTGCTAACGTCACGATAAGCGCAGATGCCACTGGCCACTGCCATTTCACCCGGAACCCATCCGCACCGGCGTGCCCTGCATTGAAATAGTCTCGGATAATTGCGCCGATTAGGACTACGAGAGCGACTAAAATCCACAAGTCCTCTCCCGCAAAGGTCATGGGGTAGTGATTCGAGAGCATCATGAAAAGTACGGGTAGCGTTAGGTAGTTGTTGTGTGTAGAACGCTGCTTGGCTTGCTGACCTAGGGTAGGATCTGGCGCCTCACCCCGCTGAAGCGAGGCGACGACCTTTTTCTGATTAGGGATAATGATGAAGAACACGTTACCGGTCATCCAGGTCGCAACCAAGGCCCCCACGTGTAGGAGCGCGGCGCGCGAGCTGAAGATCTCGCTGTAGGCGTAAGCAGATGCTACGACCACCGCATACACAAGAATGCCCAGCACTCGCAGATCCTTCCCGATCGGTGTCTTGCAGAGTCCGTCGTATATGAACCAGCCGAGGGCCAGTGACCCCAAAGACAGTCCGACCGCCTGTGTCACTGAAAGGTCAGCTACCGAAGGATCGATCAGGAATACCTGCGCCCCCCAGTAGTAAGTAACGGCCAGCAGTGAGAAGCCACTGACCCAGGTAAAATAGCTCTCATACTTGAACCAGTGGAGCTCTTTCGGCATCGTATCCGGCGCCACGAGATATTTTTGAACGTGGTAAAATCCACCGCCGTGGACGCTCCAAGATTCGCCGTACACGCTCTTAGGTGAGCGTTCGGCCTTGCGAAGCGAGAGGTCAAGCCAAACAAAATAGAACGAGCTACCTATCCACGCGATCGCCGTGATTACGTGGAGCCATCGTAGGAGTAGGCTTGCCCATTCCATCCAGTAGTCAGCCATAGTTTATCCTCTAGGCGGTGAAGTGGTTTTCAGGGAGTCCGGAGACCGTTACTCTGGACTAATTCTGTGGTTCATTGCTTATGTTAACAAATAAGTGGAGATAGAAATTGGGACACGGATATCCGCGGGACTTAAAGGGCTATAAGGGACAGCCGCCTCATCCAAATTGGCCGGCTAACGCCCGTGTCGCAGTTCAGTTCGTATTGAACTACGAGGAGGGCGCCGAAAATTCTATCCTTCACGGGGACCCGGCCAGCGAAGTGTTCCTTTCCGAGATCATCGGCGCCCAACCGTTTGAGGGCCGCCGACACTTATCGATGGAGTCGATCTATGAGTACGGATCGCGCGCCGGTGTCTGGCGTATCTTGGAGCTCTTCCGGTCACGCCAGGTTCCCCTGACAGTTTTCGGCACCGCCATGGCAATGGAAAGGCATCCAGAGGTGGTCGAGTCATTCCTGCGAGACGACCACGAGATCGCGAGCCATGGCTACCGGTGGATTAACTATGACGGGTTCTCTGAATCAGATGAGCGAGAACACATAGAGACCGCGATTGAGATCCATACGCGCCTGACGGGCGAGAAGCCGGCCGGCTGGTACACGGGACGGACCAGCGAGCATACCCGTGGCCTGGTCGCTCGGTATGATCATATTGAATATGACGCCGACGATTATTCGGATGACCTACCGTTCTGGAGCAGGGTCGAGACCAGACGCCCACACCTTGTTGTACCCTACACCCTCGACACCAATGACATGCGGTTTGCGACGGCCCAGGGCTTCCACACGGCTGAGCAGTTCTATCAGTATCTCAAGGACGCGTTTGATGTGCTGTATCTTGAGGGTGAGACGGCCCCCAAAATGATGTCCATAGGCTTGCACTGCCGTCTGATCGGCAGGCCAGCCCGTTTCAGGGCAATTCAGCAATTTCTTGACTATGTATTGGCTCACGACCGGGTCTGGGTAGCGCGTCGAGTTGATATTGCCAGGCATTGGGCCAGAGAGCATCCTCACGTGGTAGTTTCGTGACCCGATCTCCTTACCCTGAGCGATTAGATCATCACGATTTTGTCGACGTATTTGGCTCCGTGTATGAGCACTCCAAATGGGTCGCTGAGGCCATCTATCCGTCCACGACACCCGGGATTGATGTGGTGTCGATGGCGGAACAGATGCGGTCCGTGGTTGAGACAGCGTCGCGAGAGTTGAAGCTGGATCTCCTTCGCGCGCACCCGGATTTAGCTGGTCGGCTGAGCTTGGCCGAGCTCACGGACTCGTCGCGCGCCGAACAGACGAGTGCGGGGCTGGACCAGTGCACACCTGACGAGCTGCGCGAGTTTCAGGAACTGAACGCCGCATACACCGACAGGTTCGGGTTCCCGTTTATATTTGCGGTGAAGGGTTTCCATCGAACCGATATTTTGGAAGCATTCCGTGTCAGGGTGACGCATCCGCCGGAAGAAGAATTTAAGACAGCAATCGAACAGGTCCATCGGATTGCGAAATTGCGTTTGGAGACTATAGCTAATGAAAATTGAGACCAACCTGCCTGCTTTTGCGGTGAACTGCGAAAACCTTGCGAGCGCAAAAGCTGGGGCCGAAGCGGTAGACTGTAGCGATGATTTTTTTGCGGATAAATCGAGACTGCTCTCCGACTCTGAGCCTGAATTTTACAAGGGTTGGTTTGACGATCACGGCCAATACATGGATGGTTGGGAATCACGGCGGCGGAGAACTACCGGAAACGACTGGTGCCTGATCAGGCTGGCGAAACCCGGTCGGATCGTCGGTTTCGATATCAACACGGCGCATTTTACAGGTAACTACCCTCCCGGTGCCTCGATAGATGGCTCGTCGAGTGAGGGCGTTCCCTCGGATGATGATTGGCAGGAACTCTTGGAACCCGTCACCCTGACCGGTGACAAACAACACTTCTTTGAGTCTCAGTCCCACGAAAAACCGATTCGGTGGGTCAGGCTCAATATATACCCCGACGGAGGTGTGGCGAGACTCAAAGTCTATGGCGAGGCAGACGACGGTCTGGGTAATGAGGACACAAGTACTCAGCCGAACAATGAGCTGTCTGCCCTCCGGTTTGGTGGCCGTGTGGTGACCTACTCTAACGCGCACTACGGAAACCCAGAGTTCATCTTGACCCCCGGCAGGGGGAAGAATATGGGCGATGGATGGGAGACCGCCCGGCGCCGAGTGCCCGGCAATGAGTGGATTATTATCAGGCTAGGGAGGATCGGGATTATAGAGCGTCTTGAGATCGATACGGCCCACTTCAAAGGGAACTACCCCTCGGGATGTACGCTGCAGGCGGCCCTGTCTCCGCACCTTCAAGAGGAGGCGTTGGTGGCCCAGGCGATGTTTTGGGACGAGGTCCTGGATTACAGCGAACTGACCGCAGACTCTGTTCATTCTTTTGACCTTAAGAAACTGGGGGTAGTGTCCCACGTGAAATTAAATATCTATCCGGACGGCGGGGTGTCACGGGTTCGAATCTTTGGTGAGGCGAACTAATGTTAAATATTCAACCACAGCGGTTAACACGCGAAGCGTTTGCCCCGTTCGGAGACGTCATTGAAATTGAAGGGTCCGAGCAGTTCGAGATTAACTCGGGCTACACGACACGTGTTCACGATCTGATCGACGTCCAGCTAGGTGGTGAGAATGCGAGGGCACAGTTCAGCTTTTTTTTGGGCAGGCCGCGCCCCCTAGAAATAAGGATGCTAGAGAGACATCCTCTGGGAAGTCAGGCCTTTTATCCGACAGATAACAAGCGGTGGTTGGTGGTCGTCGCCACAGAACCAAAACCAGAAGAAGTTCGTGCGTTTTGGGCGACCGGCAAGCAGGGGGTGAACTATCATCAAAACGTCTGGCACCACCCTCTGCTGGTAATCGAGCCTCAGCAGTTTGTCATAATTGACCGCGGCGGGGATGGACATAATTGTGACGAGACAGAGCTTGATACTGCGGTTCTGATTAAGCTGAATGAGTGAAAATTGTGCGGCGCACTATAACAGGGCGCCGCACCATTACTGGTCAATTTTCGCACCATTTTATTCCAAAAAGTTTTCTTATCTTCGAGTTGCAAAAATAAAGTATTTTCTTTGAAATCAGTCGCTAAGTGGCTTCCAAGTCGTGTTGGCACATTCTCTGCTGAGATCCCTTTTGCGAGTGTCATCGCAAGCAATTTCAAATGGAGAATTTCTATGCAAACACGATCTTGGAAGCGCACTTTTAAGAATACCATTTTTGCCTCCGCTGTGGGCCTCTCGGTTTCTTTAGCGCACGCCGCCGACACGATCAAAGTCGGTGTTTTACATTCACTGTCGGGAACAATGGCGATCTCAGAAACAACGCTGAAAGACACTGTCCTGATGATGGTCGAGCAACAAAACGCAAAAGGCGGCCTTTTAGGTAAGAAACTAGAGGCAGTCGTCGTTGATCCGGCAAGTAATTGGCCTCTATTCGCAGAAAAAACACGCGAGCTTCTTGAGAAAGAAAAGGTCGATGTGATTTTTGGTTGCTGGACCTCGGTATCGCGAAAATCGGTATTGCCAGTGATTGAAGAATTGAACGGTTTGATGTTTTACCCGGTGCAGTACGAGGGAGAGGAATCGAGCAAAAACGTATTTTACACTGGAGCAGCACCAAACCAACAGGCTATACCGGCTGTGAATTACTTGATAGATGAATTGGGAGTTGAGCGATTTGTTTTAGCGGGGACTGATTATGTTTATCCGCGTACCACCAACAAAATTCTCGAGAATTACCTCAAAAATTTGGGTATTGGTGAGTCTGATATCATGATCAATTACACGCCATTTGGACACAGTGACTGGCAAACCATCGTGTCGGACATCAAAGCGTTTGGGTCTGCAGGCAAGAAGACTGCGGTCGTCAGCACAATTAATGGTGACGCGAACGTGCCGTTTTATAAAGAGTTAGGCAACCAAGGAATGAGCGCGGAGGATATTCCAGTTATTGCTTTTTCAGTGGGAGAGGAAGAGCTATCAGGATTTGATACAGGCCCACTTGTTGGCCATTTGGCGGCTTGGAATTATTTTATGAGCGCTGAAGCCGAGGTAAATGATGAGTTTATAGAGGCATGGCATTCCTTTACTGGTGATACGGCTCGGGTGACGAATGATCCCATGGAAGCCACATACATTGGCTTTGAAATGTGGGCAAAGGCGGTTGAAAAAGCAGGGACAACTGAGGTCGATAAAGTGCGGCCGGCACTATATGGCATTGCTGTTCCTAATTTGACAGGGGGAACGGCGGTAATGCATACAAACCATCACCTCCAAAAGCCAGTGCTGATAGGAGAGATTTTAGAAGACGGACAGTTTGAGATTGTCTCAGCGACGCCGGGCGAGGTAATTGGCGACGCCTGGACCGACTATCTTCCCGATTCTGCAAAAATCATCGCTGACTGGACCGCGCCTGTTAACTGCGGTAACTACAACATCGAAACACAACAGTGTTCTGGTCAAAACTTCTGACACGGGAGCTTCGTGAGTCGGGCTTCTAGCCCGGCTCTCAGAACACATATCATGGTACGTGTTGGATCTTTTATTTTTTCACTCTTTTTTTTGTTCCAAGTGGCTTCTGCACAGCCTTTCGTTCAAGGCAAAGCTCTGGCCGATGCTTCCCTGAAAGAAAAGGCGGTCTGGATGGAGAAATTAGCCTCTGATGATTCCGAGGAAGCGACACGTATTCTTCAATACTGGCTAGATGGCATCTTGGTCTATTGGCCTCAAGAAAATCGGTTAGTCCGCGGGATCAAGGAAGGCCGCAGGTATCAACTACAAGACCTGATGACAGAAGAGGCGTTGGGAGCGGTCTCATCACGCGAGATTGACCGTGTCAAAACTAATAATTCACTGCGATCGGCGCTGAAGCAAGTGCTTGGATCAAGGCAGCTCGGGTCAAGTGATCGCAATGTGCGGCTTTCAGCCATTGCGGAACTCAAGCGAAGACCGGACTACAAGGTATTGCCGCTGTTAAAAAAACGTGAGGCTTCCGAACAGGATGATCAGGTCGCGCGCCAATTGTCAGAGCTGATCGGCTTAGTGCTTTTAGAAAGTGCTGAAGCAAATGAGCAGATGGAGGGTCTTCGGCGCATTTCTGGTGGGCTATCACCAGAGGTCAAAGACTCACTGAGCCGATTTCTCTTGAACCCAAATTTGGACCCCGGGGTGGTCGAAGTTGCCCAACGTGAGTTGGACGCGATCACCCGAAGTCTGATGTATTGGGGAATTGGACAAGATTTGTTTTTCGGATTATCGCTTGGCTCAGTCCTATTGTTGGCAGCCATCGGCCTCGCGATCACATTCGGAGTGATGGGTGTGATCAATATGGCTCATGGAGAATTCATCATGCTTGGTGCCTACACGACCTTTGTCATCCAGCAGTGGATTCCCGCAACAAGCATGTGGTCCTTATTGATTTCTATTCCGACAGCTTTTGTCGTGTCTGGAACTGCTGGGATCATACTTGAACGTTTAGTCATCCGGCATCTCTACGGAAGACCACTTGAAACTCTACTAGCAACTTTTGGCGTCAGCCTGATTTTGCAGCAACTTGTCAGAACAGTCTTCGGTCCGCTCAACCAGTCGGTCGTGACGCCAGATTTATTAAGTGGTGCGTTGGACATCAATGCAGCATTTTCGGTGACCTATAACCGATTATTTGTGATTGCTTTTGCTTTGTGCGTGTTGGTTACGCTCTGGGGGGTTATGCAACGAACTCCGTTTGGTGTGAGAGTCCGAGCGGTCACTATGAATCGTGGAATGGCAAGTTCTATGGGGGTTCAAACGCAACGAGTAGATGCGCTTGCTTTTGGATTGGGTTCGGGGATTGCAGGGATGGGTGGCGTTGCCCTGTCACAGCTCACCAATGTTGGTCCGAATCTTGGTCAAAGCTACATCGTTGACTCCTTCATGGTAGTCGTTTTCGGAGGTGTAGGAAATCTGTTTGGTACCGTCTTCGCTGCGTTGAGTTTGGGGGTGGCCAATAAGATGCTTGAGCCTCTTAGCGGGGCTGTTCTTGCGAAGATCCTCATTCTCGTTTTCATTATTTTATTTATTCAGAAAAGACCTCGTGGCTTATT
>MDTB01113173.1_pt1 | contig 56722 bp, 50 predicted proteins | sample 811161 | NCBI WGS metagenome assembly MDTB01 (sample SAMN05326650, study PRJNA326480) | marine metagenome | isolation source: seawater | place: Mediterranean Sea | collected 2009 | reverse complement strand
GTTAGAAGGAGGTGTCCGTTCGTCAAAGATTGGCATCGACCCTTTAAGCGGAACATGGATCAACCCGTCAAAGTCTTCGACTCGAAAAGAATCTCCATGAATGTGCGGCACCACTGGATTGACTAAGCCGAATACCAAATCACCCTCGCGACGCGAACGACGAACCAGAGCGTCGTTGCCTGCCATCGCCGATCCCGGAGGGACCGTGCCATCAGGTAACGGTGTCCCCACTTGGACGCATGCGACTCTCGGTGGGTTGCGAATCGAGAATCTTCCCCAGTCTTCCAGTCTGACCGGAACTAGTTCCGCCTTGGCACCAGCTTCGCGCAATACTTGAGTCAGGAAAGGCGCACGCAACTCAAGGTTTTGTTTAGTTCCAATAGCGGCGCCACCCTTTCTAGGGGCAGGTACGAAGACGGCTACATCTTTGAGGTCCTCGCGTTCTGCTAGTGCGAAAAGAAAGGCTGTTGGCTCTGGCAGGCTAGTTCCTACTAGATCGCCGTCTTGCACCTGAGCTGCGGCAGCCTCTGCCGAGATCACGAGATACGGCCACTCTTCAGTCCATTCAAAGTCAAGGTGCTCTTTAGAAACCACGATTAGAACGTATCTCACGATGATGTTTCCGGTCGTTGAAACCTAAACTGTTGAGATTTTCCTTAATGAACGTTTGCGCAAACGGTTGCAACGATGCCTATAGTGCCGAACAGTTGTGTGATCAGCGATCTGACCGGATGGCTGCAACGAGGGGGAGGCAGTCATCCGGTCCACCAGTCTTTAACTTGTAGGTCGCACGATGGGGAGGAACAGGCAATGACCGAGGAATATTTCGCTAGCACCAAGACTTCAGATCGCTACCCGATCTGGACCCGAGCCAATGTGGGCGAGGTCTTCCCAGACCCCGTAGCTTTGTCTACCTTTGATTTCGCGTTTCAAAACGAAGATGGTATTCAAATAAGTGAACTTGGCTTTCGAGACGCTTACGTCAGGATTGGTGCTTTCGACGAAAGCGAATTCGATCCGGAAAACCCGGTGTTTCTAGGAGTTTTTGGCGGATACACCTACCTCAATGCGTCGCTTATGCGGATCTTCGGTGAGAGGGCGCCTGGGCTATCAGCGCAGGACATCGATGAAGCTTTTTTCGGAGTTCAGCCTGGGATCCCGGCCTACGAGCAGCACCCTGATGACCCCAGCGCAGAAGCGGAGGCCCGGATAGGTGAGGTATTTCTTTGGGCTCTAACAACTCCTGATCTACCTGATGTGTTGGAGCAAGAGCAGCGGGTGAACGCACTTCGTAGCCAACGTCCTGATTTTGGTTCGATGGGCGACCACGAAATAGTTGATTGGATTGAAAGTTTTTTAAATGGAGGATTCCGAGAGCTTTTCGCTCAGCATATTTTTATTAGTTTCTTGACGACACTTCCGATGGGTATCGTTTCCGCCGTCTGCGAAGCTGTTGGTCGGCCAACTGATGCTATGAAAATCATGGCCGGACTTGGAGACGTTGAATCCGCTGCCCCTTCTATGGCTATGTGGGAATTAGGGCGACTAGCAGCTGCTTCGGAAATGGTGAATGCAGCTTTCGACAATGGAATCGAAGGTCTGAACGGTCGCCTGCGAGCAAGTAAGGATCCTGAGGTCGAGAACTTTGTGTCTGCTTTTGAGCAGTTTCTCTGGTCTTACGGCTCGAGAGGACCAAACGAATGGGAAATTTCTTGCCCAACCTGGGAAACGACTCCCGACTTAGCTTTGGCTGCTATTGACAGGATGCGAGTCTCTCCTGCGTCGGCGGCGCCGCAAGACCACCAATCTCAGCTAGCTAATGATAGGCAGCGCATTGTGGCTGAGATAAGTGAAATGCTCGAAGGGGATCCGGAAACGCAAGGACAGTTCTTGGCGGGCGCTCATAGTGCTTCTGTTCTGATGCCTGGTCGTGAACGAACCAAAACCAATTGTGTCAAATTTATCCAAGAAGCTCGGATGGCAGCCCGGGAACTGGGTCTACGGATGGTCGAAAGAGGTCTGTATCCAGAAATAACTAGCTTCGCGATGCTTAGATTCGCGGAACAACATCAAGCAATTGACGACGCCGATGGGTGGCGCGAGATCATCGAACAACGGCAGGCAATGTTCGATCTTGCTGCAGCTAAGCAGGAACCTTTTGTCATTGTGGGCGAAAGTGAACCGCTTTCAACTTGGCCTGAACGTAGTTCGGTCTCGGTGGAACCTCTGCAACCGGGGGATTCAATTCAGGGTCTATCTGGCTGTCCAGGTGTATCAGAAGGTCGCGCTCGAGTGATTCTTGATAGTCATGACCCGACGGCTTTAGAGCCTGGAGACGTCCTCGTTGCTCCGTTAACGGACCCCTCCTGGACGCCGCTCTTCGTGCCTGCGGCCGGCGTGGTTGTTGACGTCGGAGCGGCGCTGAGTCATGCCATCATCGTGAGCCGCGAACTTGGTATTCCATGTGTTGTTTCTGCTACCGATGCAACTAAACGGATTCCTGACGGCGCCATGATCCAGGTCAATGGAGATACGGGAGTGGTGACCGTCCTCGATGACTGAGAAATAGTTTTTCTTTGAATTTTCAAGTAAAAGTGATTAGTTAGTCGTGCTTCCATTTAGGTGCTCGACGTTCGGTAAACGCTTGAACACCTTCTTGGTAGTCGGGGTCCAACATCGCTGCTCTGAGCAGGTCTTCAGAATCTGCTACCGATGAACCGACGTCTCGATGCTGGTCTAAATAGACCTGAAGTTTCGTCATTCTTTGAGACGATGGAGAGACACGCGAAGCTAATTCAGAGGCATATGACTTAACTCTCGGAAGTAACTCTGACACTTCTGTAATTTCGTTGAAAAGGCCCCAACCGTTGGTTTCTTCAGCAGTTATGACCCTGCTTGAAATTAGGAGATCGTTAGCTCGAGTCAGGCCGATCAATCTTGGTAGAAGCCATGAAAGACCAAATTCAGCTGGCAGGCCCAATGGTCCATGGGCGGTAGTGAGTTTTGCGTGTTTCGAAGCAAATCGAAGGTCGCAATAGCAAGCAAGAACTAACCCAACGCCTGCTGCTGGGCCATTAACTGCAGCAATTGTGGTCACATTCAAGCCGAACATGAAAGCGAAGTTTTGATCGAACTCTGGGGCAATCCCGTAGCCCGGATTGGAGATATCGGACCCGGTCCCAGAGTCGTATCCGCCCTTTTCAAGGTGGCCCTCTAAAGCTTGACTGTCAGCCCCGACACAAAAATCATCGTTTGCCCCCGTGATAATCACTGTTCTAATTTCGGGTTCAGAGTCGGCCTGTTGGAGGAGGTGGCGAAGTTCGGTATGCATCCGGCCCGTCCAAGCATTTCGGCGTTTCGGTCTTGAGAGGGTGATAGTTGCTGTTGGCCCGTCGGTCTCAAAGCTTGTCGTTTTTAGTTCCATTTTTGCCTTAGCCGTTAATCGCTCGTTGCAGTGCAGCGAGAGCATCGTCTTTAAATTCTGGTCGACAGATCAATAGGTCCGGAAGCCAAGGATCCTCGTAGTTGTAATCAAGAGGGGATCCGTCGCAACGGCTTGCATGAAGTCCAGCGGCCATTGCGACTACGGCCGGAGCGCAGTTGTCCCACTCATACTGACCCCCACTATGAGCGTAAATATCTGCATGGCCAAGAACAACTGCCATGGCTTTAGCTCCCGCTGACCCTAGAGCTAAAAGTTCTGCATCTAGTGCTTCCGCGACAATCATCGCAGCGGCCGGAGCCCTCGAACGGCTTACAACTAGCCGGGGTCTCCCATTGTGAGATGGACTTAATTTGGGTGCGGGATTAGTTGTCAAGGTCTTATCGATTGCTGGTAGAGCGACGGCCCCGGCTGTTGGAACTCCGTTTTCGGTAAGGGCTACGTGCACCGCCCAATCGGAGCGGCCCGGTTCGCCGAATTCTCTGGTTCCGTCCAGAGGATCAACAATCCAAACTCTTTCCTTCTCCAAGCGGGCTAGATCATCGCTGCCTTCTTCGGACAAGATTCCATCGTCAGGAAACTCTTGTTGAAGAGCTTTCATGATGAAACGGTGAGCCTCAAGGTCACCAGTGTCTTTCACAGTCCAACTGTCAGCTCCCTGGCTGAAAAGTCGTTCACGTATGTCCAAAAGAAGTTTCCCGGCATCGGTCGCGACGCGAGCGCTGATCGCGTGATCTTGGAGATCGGCCATAAGTGATTTGACTCCTATTTGACAAAGTAGTTCGAAGCTTGGTTAAACGATCGTTAAGCAGGTAGTGTTTCGGTCCTGTAAAGAGATTGTGACGAAAAGATCACAAGGTGTTTGTTTGCCTTGTTGACCGTATACCGTGCACGAACTCTTAACCGAGCACCAAGCCGGTCGGTGGCCGGCAACCGCAACAGAGAGGGACTCATACAGATGCGGAAAAATACCATGTGGCGACTGCTCGCCACACTATTCGCTCTAGCACTTGCCGCTTCGGCTTGTGGTAGCAGTGATTCTTCCGACGACAGCAGCGCAAGCGGCTCGTCATCGGATGCAGAAGAGACTGAAGTAACGCTCGCAGCTAACGGCGAAAGCTTGCTGGACACGGTTAAGAGCCGTGGCACCCTTAACTGTGGTGTTTCTGGCTCTGCAGTAGCGTTCTCAGAACTTCAGGCTGATGGCAGCATGGCCGGTTTCGATGCCGACTATTGCCGCGTCGTTGCAGCAGCGATCCTTGGTGATGCAAACAAGGTGAACTTCGTTTCATTGACAGCCGCCGAACGCTTCACCGCAGTTCAGACTGGCGACGTAGACCTTCTGATGCGAAACACAACCTGGACACAGAGTCGTGACTCTGAAGTGGGAATGGACTTCGGACCAACCACTTACTATGACGGCCAACAGCTGATGGGTCGCGAAAGCGACGGCTTCTCCGGTTCGTCACAGGTATCGGATGTTGGCGGTTCAGTGATTTGCACCAGTGCAGGTACCACGACCGAAAAGAATATCGCCGACGCAGCAGCTGAAGCTGGTGTCAGCATCGAACTTCAGACTTTCGAAGACTTCGATACTGTGACCAACAACTTCATCTCCGGCGCTTGTGACATCATCACCACTGACGGTTCAGCTCTAGTTGGTCGAAAGGCCAAGCAGCAGCCAGACGGTGAAAACTGGGTGATCTTCCCAGCGACACCGATCTCCAAAGAGCCACTCGGCCCAACATACGGACAGAATGACTCGGCTTTTGCTGACGCTGTCAACTGGGCAGTTTACGCAACGATCATCGCTGACGAAAAAGGCTTGGATTCAAGCAACGTTGACATGATGCTGAGCAGTGGCGATACGGAAACCATCCGTCTCCTTGGAGGCGAAGGTGAACTGCAGAGCGGGATGGGCCTTCCAGCTGATGCCTTCTATCAGGTCATTAGCCAGGTCGGAAACTATGACGAGATCTACAGCCGTAACCTCAACCCAGTGGGTTTGAGTCGCGAAGGGTCAGCTAACGCTGCCTGGACAGCAGGTGGTCTTGTTTACGCTCCACCAGCGCGTTGATATAACAAATTGATTGATTAGGCGGTCGATTACCGTCAAAAAGAATTTTGAAGGGGCTGGAGGTCAAATGGACCTCCAGCCCCTTCACTACCTCTAGGCTGCATGATCGATCACCTAGAGCCGTCGTGTTTACCTGAGAGGGGATCATTTAGTGGCAAGTAGTGCCCCACCGTCTATTCATCATGAACGTCCGCCGTTCTACAGAGATGTCACGGTGGTGAAGTGGGCCGTTCAAGTTCTGGCCCTAATGCTAACTATCGGAGCGCTTTGGTTTCTAGCTAAGCAAGCTGGCGACAACCTTAGGGCTTCCAACGTGCCTACCGACTACAATTTTTTGTCGGTCAATCCAGGAATCGATCTTTCTTCAGGTATTGACACGGACCCTGATACTGGAGGTAGAGCGCTCTGGGTAGGAATGGTCAACACGTTGCGGATGGCCATTGCTGGAATATTTGTGGCCACGATCGTAGGAGTGCTCGTAGGCCTTGCACGGCTATCGAACAACTGGCTGCTTCGAAAACTGGGAACGGTATTCGTCGAGACCCTCCGCAATGTTCCTTTGCTGGTGCAGATTCTCTTTTACGGAGCAATCTTCGCCAGTCTTGACCGGGTGTCTATGGATGTGGGTCCAATCAATGGTTGGTTCCATTTGTCCAATAAGGGACTTTCTATGCCGAGAGTCCATATCGCTGACGGGTTTTATCAGTGGATGATTGTTATTGGCATCGGACTTTTTGCCGCCAATTTTCTTCGGAAGCGTCGGATTGCCGAGCAGGATCTTTCGGGAGAGGAAACATATCCGATCCTTAGTGCTTTTGGTTTAATTGTTGTCATTGGAATTTTGGGTTGGTTTGTTCACCCAATTTTCGGCTTTGTTGGCAATATTTTCAGCTCGTTGTCTTCTGCAGTTTCTGCCATTCCTGAAGGCGCCGTCCAGGTATTGATAGCGTTTTTGTCTGTTGGTTTGAGCGTCTATTGGATTCGCGGATTCCTTAAGAGTCGCCGAACGCCGGCCGGATTAGCGAAATTGACCGACGATGACTATTTCCGGATGATCTTCGCTGCGACTGGTGGAGTATTGGGTGCTGTTTTCTTTCTGGTTTTGTGGCCAGGGCTATCTAGCTGGATCATTAACTCAGGCAGTGACCTGTTTGAAGTTCTAAGCAATAAGTTCGGAAATGGTCGAAGTGGTCGACCGATTGATGTCGCGCTACCCGAGGTGGTTCAAATTGGGAAATTTCCCAACTATGGGCCATCAGGTTTGAACTTCTCAATTGGGTTTGCGGCAGTCTTTTTCGGTGTTGTGTTCTACACCTCGGCGTTTATCGCTGAAATTGTTAGGGGTGGGATACTGGCCGTTCCAAAGGGTCAAACCGAAGCTGCAGCTGCACTTGGTCTTCGTCGTTCAATTGCTTTGCGACGGGTCATAATTCCTCAAGCAGCTAGGGTGATGCTCCCACCGTTAGGGAATCAATACCTAAATTTAACTAAAAACACTTCGCTTGCGATCGCAGTTGGATACAGCGACATTGTTCAAGTAGGTCAAACGGTTTACAACCAAACAGGAAAAACTTTGCCAGTTGTTTCTATATGGATGTTTTTCTATCTCTCGTGCTCTCTGTCGATCTCCGTGGTTGTCAATTTCTTTAACGTTCGCATGAGGATTGTGGAGCGCTGATATGCAAGACGCGAACCAAGGATCAGTAGACCCGGAATTTCAACAGGGGATAGAAGACCGAGAGTCCTCCCCTCATGAAATTCCAAGCTTGCCGGTTGGCCAGTGGCTAAGACAAAATCTCTTTTCGAGTTGGGTAAACAGTGTCCTAACACTGTTCGGTGGCTTCTTGGCTTTTTTTGCTCTGCGCGGAGTGCTTAATTTCGTTTTTAGCGAAAATCGTCAATGGGATGCGGTCCGAACCAACCTGCGTGCATTAATGACTCTCTCTTATCCTGAGTCTCAATACATCAGAGTTTGGGTGTCTCTTGGATTTGTGGCGGGCCTAGCTGGACTTAGCGCGGGTCTTTGGGCGAACTGGGGTGGTGTTTCCGTTAAGCGAGTTTCTACATGGCTAATGGGAACTGGGGGGCTGCTAGCAGTTTGTGTGATCGTGCGTGAGCCCAGCGTGATCTTAGGTAGCGACGGGAAAGTAGTGCGCACACTTGAGGGTTCACTGCAACGCGAATCTTTTCTAGATGCCATGGTGAACAGGTCGAGTTGGTGGATTGCGGCGGTTGTCCTGCTTGTAGCGGGAATTGTGTTGTGGCGCAGATTCGCGAGCGCTACTCACCGGGGCTCTGAGCTGCCAGTTACCTCTGTGGTTTTTCTGGGCCTTGGATTGGCGGTATTGAGTCTGTGGATAGCGCCGTACGGTCACTATGCCTTTATTTCGGAAACAAAATCATATGTAGCCGAGTCAGGTCGGACGGTTGCATTCTCAACGAAGTTGCCTTGGACTGTGATGTTGGCGTTGCTGTGCAGTTTTTTCGGTTTAGGTCGATTGCTGCAACGAAGTGAGTACGGCAGACTTATAAAAGGAGCCAGCAATCTGCTTTGGCTGGTCAGCCCATTGACGCTTTTCTGGGTGGTGCTTAGAGATCCTGCTCTTGACTATGGGCATGTGATTTCAACGGACCTTCCGATGGGTCTGGCATTTGGGGCTCTTGGAGGAGCGGTTTTGTGGAGCTTGACTCGCACGGGCGTGGGAGAGGCCGGGCGGCTCGTAGCAACCATGCTTTTGGGTTTCGCCATCTTTAATTGGGTGGCGGCATTTTTTGGTTGGTACCCGATGCTTCAAAAGGCTCGGATTAGCTTTCTGCTTCTTGCCTTTGCGGCGTTGTTGGCACCAAACTTCATGGGAGAAATAGCGAAACGCCGACAGTTAGTTCTGGGTTGGTTGGGAGTTACGGCGCTGGTCCATTACTTGGCGACGATGATAAACACTCCATCTACAGTTGAAGTGCAGTCGTCTGAGTTCTTGGGCGGTTTGGGTTTGACGCTTTTCGTTGCTCTAATAGTTGTTCTTCTTTCGTTCCCGTTAGGAGTGCTACTTGCCTTGGGTCGAACCTCGAAGTTCCCGATTTTTCGAATGTTGTCGACCAGCTATATAGAAGTAATTCGCGGCGTGCCACTAATTAGTGTTCTGATTTTCTTCTCCGTGATGGTTCCTTTGTTCCTTCCTGATGGCATGGAACTAGCCGAATTAGCTGCGGTCTTGACCGGTTACACGTTGTTTTCGGCTGCTTATCTAGCGGAAAATGTGAGAGGGGGTTTGCAGTCGATTACGAAAGGCCAGTACGAGGCAGCAGATGCCATCGGCTTAACTGCGGCCCAAAGGACAAGTTTTATAGTCCTACCCCAGGCCCTAACGGTTTCGATTCCTCAACTTGTAGGACAAGTTATTTCTACGTTCAAGGAAACATCGCTCCTAGCGATTATCGGACTATTTGATTTTCTTCGGGTGGCGAATTCGGTAATCCCAGCACAGAGTGAATTCCTGGGCGTTAAGCGAGAGGGCATTCTTCTTGTGGCGATAATTTACTTCTTCTTTAATTTCACTATTTCTAAATACAGTCAGCGCCTAGAACGGCGTGTAGGGCTTGGAGAACGATAATGGTAAGTCCCAGTACCCCTCAGACCGGGAGTAGAAATTTATGAGCACCGATGATGCAACAACAGCGGCTAACGACAGGTTGGCTGATCGCGAAGACATGATCGTTTGTGTAGATGTGGATAAGTTCTACGGCGATTTCCAGGCTCTGAAGGGAGTTACAGCGACTATCAAGGAAGGAGAAGTTGCGGTAATCTGCGGACCTTCTGGCTCAGGTAAAAGTACTTGGATTCGATGTATCAACCGCTTAGAGGTTCACCAGGGAGGCGATATCGTTGTTGACGGTATTGAGCTCACCAATGATCTTCGTAATATCGAGAAGATTCGATCTGAAGTGGGCATGGTTTTTCAGCAGTTCAATCTTTTCCCCCACCTGACTGTCTTGGACAACATCACGTTGGCCCCAATATGGGTAAGGAAAAAGCCGCGAGCTGAGGCCGAAGCCATGGCTCGTGCCCTATTGGAGCGGGTAGGAATTCCCGAACAAGCCGAGAAGTTCCCAGGTCAGTTGTCGGGTGGCCAGCAGCAACGTGTTGCGATAGCAAGGTCTCTTGCGATGGAGCCGCGCGTCATGTTGTTCGATGAACCGACTTCGGCATTAGACCCTGAAATGATTAAAGAAGTTCTTGACGTGATGAAAGAGCTCGCCATGTCTGGGATCACCATGATGGTCGTTACCCATGAAATGGGATTCGCTCGCGAAGTAGCTGACCGGATCATGTTTATGGAGGGTGGTGAAATAGTCGAGGTCGGAACCCCCGAACATTTCTTTACCAATCCGACTGAGGACAGGACCAAACTCTTTTTGAGCCAGATTTTGTAACTGAAAGCTTTGCGGGTTTAGTCCTCTGGATTGCCGTAGGGAGCTTTCGCCTTCTTGTAACACTCGGGGTGGTAGTGCTCAACGCGATCCCATTTGTTATCCACGTATACGTTGCAAATAATTTGGTCTGCTCTAATTCGTGCCCGAAACTTGATTAGTTCGTCACAGACTGCGCAATAGGCGGAATTGCCTGCGTCGACTGTTCTCGTTACTGCTCGGCTGTGCCACTTTTTTGTCTGGGTTGCTGATTTGGTGGCCACGGTATATCTCCTGTTGCACGGTCACTATGAGTGTGAACCGCAATCTAGTTACTCTTCGCGCGAACTAGGTGGATATTCGCGCGAATCGCGCGAATATCTCGCGCGGAACGCGCGAAAAGCCCGAAAATTCGCGCTATTGGCTGATGAAGTTATTTCAGGTAATGGTCGGAAAGGCCTGAATTTCGCGCGCTTCGCGCGATTATCGAGCTAGTGGTTTGTACTTTATTGGCTTTGGACCTGACTCGTCACCCAACTCGCGAAGACGAAACACTTCGTATTCTGAGAAATTGCCTTCAAACCAGCGAACCTGGCTATCACCTTCAAATGCCAAAACATGAGTTGCGACACGGTCAAGGAACCAACGGTCGTGACTGATTACAACAGCGCATCCCGGAAAGGCCTCTAGTCCAGCTTCAAGAGCCCGTAGCGTATCGACATCTAAGTCGTTAGTGGGCTCGTCAAGGAGCAATACGTTGCCGCCTGTCTTGAGGACTTTTGCGAGTTGAACTCTGTTTCTTTCGCCTCCGGACAAATCTCCAACCTTCTTTTGTTGATCAGCACCCTTGAAGTTGAAGGAGGCGACATAACTGCGGCCATTTACCTCCCGATTCCCAACTTGAACTATGTCGAGGCCAGAGGTTATCTCCTGATAGACGGTCTGATCATTTTGCAATTCGTCTCTTGACTGATCGACGTAGGCCAGATCTACGGTGGTTCCTACAACGATCTCACCGGCGTCTGCAGTTTCTTCGCCTGTGATCATGCGAAATAGAGTCGTCTTACCTGCTCCGTTCGCACCAACTACTCCAACGATTCCAGCTGGTGGCAAGATGAATGAAAGATTCTCAATAAGTAACCGGTCGCCGAAACCCTTATCTACGTTCTTGAGTTCAATCACTTGATCACCAAGTCGCCGGTTCATCGGGATGCTTAGTTCGAGTTTGTCGTCTCTGTTCTCTCCAGCTTCGTGCTCGGCTAGGAGTTCGTCGTAAGCGGAAAGCCGAGCTTTACTTTTCGCTTGTCGAGCACGGGGTGAAAGTCTGACCCACTCAAGTTCTTGGGCCAATGTGCGTTGCCGTGCGTTGGACTGACGCTCTTCAGTGGCGAGTCTGGCCTGCTTCTGTTCTAGCCAGCCGCTGTAGTTGCCTTCATACGGATAGGCGTTGCCGTGATCCAGTTCAAGAATCCAGCCGGCGACATTGTCGAGAAAGTATCGATCATGAGTCACCGATACGACGGTGCCTTCGTATTCTTTTAGGAAGCGCTCGAGCCAAGCGACTGACTCTGCATCAAGATGATTAGTGGGCTCATCTAGGAGCAGGAGGTCCGGGCGGGCCAGCAATAACCGACATAAAGCGACCCTGCGCCTTTCGCCACCAGAAAGTGTCGAAACAGAGGCGTCAGACGCGGGAACGCGTAGAGCATCCATTGCGATTTCCACTTGGCGTTCCAGGTCCCAAGCGTTCGAAGATTGAATTCGATCTTCAAGCTCAGCCTGCATCGAGCCGACCTGATCGAGGTCAGCATCAGGGTCGCCCCACATCGCCAAAACCTCGTTGTATCGGTCGATCAACGACTGTGTCTCGGCCACGCCTTCCATTACGTTGTCGTAAACGTTTTTGCTCTCGTCTAGTTTTGGTTCTTGGTCAAGGAGACCGACAGAGAAACCGGGCGACAGTCGCGCTTCGCCTGTATAGCCGTCGTCCTCGCCAGACATGATCTTGAGGATTGAAGACTTGCCGGCACCGTTATGTCCCAGTACTCCGATTTTTGCACCCGGATAGAAAGCCAGAGTTACATCTTTAAGGACGTCTCTATCAGGGGGATGGAAACGACCCAGATTGTGCATTGTGAAAATGAACTCAGAGGGCATGTGTTTGTTCTTCTGTTAGGTGAGACGCTTGAATCATAAAGGTCACTAGGAATAAGCCCAATTCAGTCAACGCAACGAAAATCCGACTGCTTGTTCAAGGTGGTCGAGCGCTTTGTGGGGATCAGTGACTTTTATAGCAGTCATTCCCAAGTTTGCAGCGGGCTTGCAATTGATACCAAGATCATCGAGGTAGACACAGTTCCTTGGATCGACTCGTAATTCGGCACATGCCAATTCGTAAATACGAGGGTCAGGCTTTCTGATCCCTACCTTGGCTGATTCGATCACGACCTCGAACATGTCCATTATTTCTGCGATGATTGTCGCCTGATCTTCAGTCCTGGACATCCCTGACCCATGTCCTGATTTCATGTTGTTGGTAATGCAGCCGATCGGCAGTCGCTCCTTGAGTATTTCGAGCGCTCGAACCATTTGGGGCCTTACATCGCCGCTAAGACATCCCAGTACCTTTTCACCTGATAGTTCTAGCCCCATGGACTTCGCTTCAGCTTCGAAAAGTTGGCAAAATTCTGCTAGGTCCACTTCGCTTCGCTCCATCTTGGCCCAGGCATTGTCATTGGGATTAGTTGAGTTTATTTTCCGAATTGAATCAGGAGGTAAGCCGAGATCAAGTTCGTAGCGGGCGAATGCTTCGAAAGGGCTGGCGGTGATCACACCACCGAAATCGAATAGGACAGCAGTAATTAATGAATCTTTCGTCACGAGCCAGGAGGCTAGCTGCCGCTAGATTCATGATGTGCGTATAGCTACATGGAATGTGAATAGTTTGAATGCTCGGATGGAACGGGTAGACGAGTGGCTCGACTACGCAGCTCCCGACGTACTTCTGTTGCAGGAAACGAAAATGGCGCAGGACCAGTTCCCACATGACCACTACTCAGACCAGGGATATGAGAGTGTTCATGCTGGGGAAGGTCGATGGAATGGCGTAGCGATTTTATCCAAAGTCGGTATAGAGGACTGTCTGATAGGTTTCGCTGACGGAGTAGAAAAGGACCCCGAAGCAAGAATCATCTCAGCAGTTTGTTCAGGAGTTCAGGTTTGTTCGGTCTACGTGCCAAACGGCAGGGAAGTCGACCATGACCACTACAAATACAAGCTGTCGTGGATGTCTCGCTTGAAGGATCACCTCGCTGCGATTTGTCAGCCAGGCGATCCAATATTGGTAGGCGGTGACTACAACATTTGTCCAGATGACCGGGATGTGTGGGATCCGGGTAATCCACAGCCAAGGACTCATGTCACTGAGGAGGAACGGGCCTCTCTAGCCGGACTAGAAGGGTGGGGTTTGGTGGATCTCTTTCGTCAATTTTATATGGATGAGGGACTTTTTTCTTGGTGGGATTATCGCGATGGCGCTTTTCACAAGAAAATGGGTCTCAGGATAGATCTGTTGATGGCGAGTCAAGTACTTGTTGATAGAGCTACATTTTGCCTGATTGATAGGACCGCCAGAAAAGGTAAGAAACCTTCAGACCATGCGCCGGTTTTCGTTGACCTAGATTGAACGTGGTTGAAACAGTTTGGAATCCGTCAGGTAGCTTCTGGTTCGTTGGATGCTATGACCTTCAGTATTTCAGGACCAACGCGCCTTAATCGTGTTTCGCCGAGCCCCGTCACTTCTGCTAGCTCAGACAGACTTGTTGGGAACTGTTCTGCAACCTTAGAAATAAGACCTTTGGGCAGTAAGGCTGAAGGATCAATGCGGCGAGCTCGAGCGGTTTTGTCTATCCAAGATGTGAGACGCTGGTTACGGCCGGCGACGGCATCTTCAAGGTCGAGTTCTAAGGCATTTCTAGCTTCAGCCAAATATTGAGAAGTCAATTCTTGGGGCACCTCTCCAGGGTTTCGGATGGAGGCTGCTATGAGAGCGAGCCATGGAGAAGGTTCGCGAGTTTGCTTCACGCCGCGTTGTTCTCGTGTTCTCGCCCAGGTGAGGTGGAGTTTGTGTTGGGCTCGAGATACAGCGACGTAGAGAAGGCGACGTTCTTCGAGGTCGTTGGCGCGGATTGGAACAAGCCCTTCTTCAAGGCCGGCGATTACGATATTGGGCCATTCCAAGCCTTTAGCTGAGTGGAATGTTGCGAGGTCAACTCCATCGCTTGAGTGTTCAAAATCACCGGGTCTGAGAGTTCGAAGCCAATCTCGAAAAGAGGATCCTGAAGCGCTGAAATTCTCTTGAGCATATTGAACCGCTAGCTCCGCTATTCGCTTCTGTGGTCCGTCATCTAATTCTTCGAATAGGTCATTAGCTAACGCGGCAAAATCTGAGTCAGTGGCGCATAGCTGATCCACTAAATCTTTTACTTCAGGACGTCGAAGTATGCCGCCTTGGCCTCGAAACCGGTATGGAATTTTAAGTTGGTCAAAAACCTGAGCGATTAGTTCAAGCTGTCCATTGGTGCGAGCAAGTACAGCGTGACTTGACCATCGAGTTTCTGCTAGCCGAAGGCCGCGTAGATAGTGAGCAATCCCAATTGCCTCGTCCTTTTCCGTTGGGAAGCTGCTGGTAGTTGTCGGTTTTCCCGTGACCATCTGTTCGTCGGTCGCACTTGAAGTTCGTCCGAGAACAGCGTTTGCCGCCTGAATTATGTGTGGTTGGCTCCGATGATTATCTGTTAACGAGATCGTCGTGGCAGATGGGAAATGGCTGCAAAAGTCGGATAGTAGGGATGAGTCAGCTCCGTTCCAGCCATAAATTGCTTGATCAGGATCGCCGACGACGCATAGGTCTGTTCGATCTCCGACCCAGCTCCTGAGAAGATTAAATTGCACTGGGTTCAGATCTTGGTATTCATCAACAAAGAAATGTCTGAATAACCAGTGTTGTGAGTCTCGAAAGGCCTTATCTGATTTCAGTAAGCTGGTGCACTCGATCAAGATGTCGTCAAAGTCAAGCAAGCCCCGTCTTTTTTTGTAAGTCACAAAGCCGTTTTGCAATGATGCTATTTGGCTTGCCAGCTTTTCTCCGACCCGCCGTCCTCCGGGACCATTCCGGTATTCTTCCGCCGTCAAATTCTGAGAATTCAGCCAATCAATCTCGATAGTGGCCATCCGCAACTGAAGGTCAGGAAAATCTTCCATCAGTTGGGCGAGAATCGGCCGACGACCAGCGAGCACAGTTGGCATTCGCTTTCCATGGTCTGCTCGGTACTGCCGTATTTGAGATAGAGCGGTGGAATGGAAGGTCCCAACGCCCCCCAGGTCTCGTATGCCCATTTTGTTGAGACGGTTTCGGAGCTCGTTAGCTGCTCGTCGGGTGAAAGTTAGGGCCAGAACGCGACGGGCGTCAGCGGTGCCTTCCTGTACTCGGCGAGCTATTCGGTTGGTGAGAACTCGAGTTTTTCCTGCACCGGGCCCCGCGAGAATTCTTAAAGGGTGCTCATCACAACTAACAGCGGCCTGTTGTTCGTTGCTTAAGGCATCAAGAATAAGTTTCGGCGCGCCAGTAGGCGAAGCGGTAGAAGCAATCGCGTCGGCATCGCTCGACTCAGTCATCCAAAGGACGCTACTGCCTGGATGGGACCGTGGCTCTGTTGCGTCTACTCTCAGACCATGGTGTCAACAATTCGGGTAGTGAGCCTAGTTCCTAGTGTCACCGAAACACTTCTTGAATGGGGCATAGAACCCGTTGCCTGCACCAGGTTCTGTGAACAACCGGAGATCGAGCACATCGGAGGGACAAAAAACCCTGACCTAGGTGCTATTGAAGCTTTAGCTCCGGATCTCGTTGTTCTTGATAGGGAAGAAAACCGTCTCGAGGACTATGAGTCGTTAGTAAGTAGAGGTCTCAAAGTCGAAGCCTTGCACGTCGCCTCCGTATTGGACGTTGACAGCGAAGTCGGCAGGCTGGCCTCAGTCGTTGGAGCCCAATGGACGCACTCTCTTGATGCACCCCGAGCAAGTCGTGACCTTAAGGCGTTTGTTCCTATTTGGCGACGGCCATGGATGACGGTTAGCTCGCGCACCTACGGGGCCTCTTTATTGAATCATCTCGGTATCGAAGTCCTGTTTTCTGACATGGGGGACGCGTACCCAACAATTGATGATGAGGCTTTAAAAGTAACCAAACCAGACGTGGTCCTAGCGCCTAGTGAGCCGTACCCCTTCGGGAAGCGGCACCTCGACCTTTTGGAGGCGATAGGGCCCACCTTCTTCATCGATGGTCAAGACCTCTTTTGGTGGGGGTCACGAACATCGGAGGCTATTGAACGATTGGACCTCGAACTAGGAAAGATCAAGAGGTAAGGAATGTGACTGGAATAGAACACTCAGGAAGAGCCTGCAACGGCGACACCGAGCTTTATTTTTCAGCCTCTGGTGATAGTGCGAATCCTGCAATCCTTTTCGTTAATGGCCTCGGGAGTCAGTTGATCAACTTTTTGCCTGGATGGGTAACGAAGTTCAGTGAAGCCGGTTTTTATGTGATTCGAATGGACAACCGGGACGTTGGCATGTCCACGAAAACGCTGGGAGACGTACCGGATCTGCAGGACTTGATAGATAGGTGGTTCAAAGACCGAACAGCCAGCGGCTTCATAGGTGCCTATGACTTAGCTGATATGGCTCTGGACTGTGTTGCGGTTTTAGACGCGCTCGAAATAGATCGAGCACACGTTTGGGGGATGTCGATGGGAGGCATGATTGCGCAGACTTTGGCGATCAATCATGCAGAACGGTTGCTCTCTATGACCAGCGTTATGTCGACGACAGGAGACCCTGGTGTTGGTCGATCAACACCTGAATCAGCAGCTCAACTAGTAGCGGCTGGAAATGATCGAGCCAGCATAATCAAAAGTGCTGTTGCTGCTCGACGACTTCACAGTGGTTCGTTATATCAAGAAAGTTGGGCACGCTCTCTTGAAGAGGCAGCTTATGACCGCTGTTACCATCCTCAGGGGAAGACTTGGCAACTTTTGGCTATCTTGGCATCGGGTTCGCGAGCGGACCAGCTTCCTGAGGTAGCGATCCCATCCATGATCATTCACGGCAGGCTCGACTCTTTGGTGCATCTTGATGGTGGAGAAGCGACCGCAGCTCTGATCCCCGACGCCGATCTGGTGATTCATGATCAAATGGGTCACGATATTCCGGAACCATTGTGGAACGAGTATCTAGCTGATTTTCAGAGATTGGTGGACCGAGCAAAGTGACTTTAGAGAACGTGATTACAGACTTGGCGCAGCTTGAAGCCCTTTATGGTCCTGCTGCGCCAAGATCAATTGCAAAGGAAATCAACCATATCAACGACGAATACAGAGCTTTTATTGAAGCTGCCCCGTTTATGGCTGTAGCAACCGTTGGTTTACAGGGCCTTGACTGTTCACCTCGAGGTGAAGATGGCAGTGTCGTTCAAATTGTGGATGAAAAAACGATTCGCTTCGCTGACCGAAGAGGTAATAACCGTTTAGACACTTTGCGAAATATCGTTGGAGATAACCGAATAGCGCTTTTATTTTTGGTTCCTGGGATTGGCGAAACAATGCGTATCAATGGTCGAGCTTCCATCTCGGTATCGGTCGATCTTTTGGAAATGTTTGCGGTCGAAGGGAAGTTGCCGAAAACGGTAGTTGAGGTAAAAGTTGAGCAGGTTTATTTTCAATGTTCGAAAGCGCTAGTGCGCTCAGGGTTATGGCAAATAGATAAGCATGTGACCCCAACAGACGTGCCGTCCGCTGGTCAGATGCTAGAGGCGACCGCTGTTGATGATTTTGATGGCAGAAAATACGATCAAGAGTCGAATCCCCGCTACCTTGACGAGCTTTGGTAACAGTGATTGATCTGAGACATTCTGTCGTTAAGTACTAGGTTATTGCTTACTCACAGAGGGAGATTGTTATGGGCCCGCTTCAAGGAATTCGCGTTATAGAACTTCAGGGTATTGGCCCCGGACCGTTTTGCGGAATGATGCTTAGCGACATGGGTGCTGAAGTAATCAGAATTGACCGTGCGGGCAACGTATCAGGCGTTGCTAGTGATGGCCCACCGATTGATGTGCTTGCGCGTGGTAGGTCTTCAATAGGTGTTGATCTTAAAAATCCTGAAGGGGTTGAGGTTGTGTTGCGGCTTATAGAGACCGCAGACGCGCTCATAGAAGGATTTCGTCCCGGTGTTATGGAGCGGCTTGGTTTGGGTCCTGACGAATGTTTTGCCCGAAACCCGAAGCTTGTCTTTGGGCGTATGACTGGATGGGGTCAAGAAGGCCCCTATGCCATGGCTGCAGGGCACGACATCAATTACATAGCTTTGGCAGGTGCCCTTGAACCGATTGGTCGTCAAGGAGAGGCACCGGTGCCGCCACTCAATCTGGTCGGTGACTTTGGAGGGGGCGGCATGCTCTTAGCATTTGGAGTGGTGTGCGCTGTAGTGGAAGCCCAACGATCTGGAAAGGGCCAAGTAGTTGATGCCGCAATGGTGGATGGAGCGGCAAGCCTGATGGCCATGTTTCATTCGATGCGGGCTTTAGGTGTCTGGAATGACGAACGTGGTACAAACCTTTTGGATACGGGTAGTCATTTTTATGATGTTTACGAATGCGCTGACGGTCGTTACATATCCATAGGGTCTATCGAGCCGCAATTTTATTCGGAGCTTTTGCGTCTAACGGGGCTGGAACAGGACGACGGCTTTGCCGCTCAGATGGATAGAACTTCATGGCCTGACCTCAAGGAACGGATTGGCGCCGTCTTCATGACTAAAACTAGAGATGATTGGTGCGAAATTATGGAGGCAACAGATGTTTGTTTCGCTCCGGTCTTAACGTTGGCAGAAGCACCGGAGCATCCCCATAATCAACATCGTGGAGTGTTTACTGAGATAGCTGGTGTCGTACAGCCAAATCCTTCGCCCCGATTCAGCCGAACGAAAGAGGTGATCCAGGGACCGCCTGCTAACCCGGGAGAACACACCGATCAGGTGCTCAGTTCGGCAGGTTATGACCCGGACGACATTAGTAAGTTGCGTGATGTAGGAGCGGTGGCCTGATACCAGAACGTGACGTCGAACCTGGTGCAGCTCCTGCGGGCTTGCCCGCCAACCTTGTTCCTTTATATGACGAAGCGCAGGCAATAATTGAACTGTCGCCATCTTCGGCGTGTGCCCTTCTTCGTGTAATTATCCGGTCTGTTATCCAGGACCGGGGACTTAGAGGTCGCCATATCAGTCGAGATGTTGCGGCCTTGGTTGACCAAGGCGCGCCTGTCGGGCTTCTCAGAGCTTTCGACGTGGTCTCGATGACGGATGACTCGGCGAAAAACCCCGCTGAGCTGAAACTCATTGACGGACACACCGACGCCCAGAATTTGACGATGTTTCTTCACCTATTGGCAGATCAAACGAATTGAGACCCTGATGCTTGGCAAGCTTCACTTGCTTGCATGCTGGGTGCTTGTGGTGAGCAACGGCGTTGCGGGCGCATGGTCATTGGCAGCTATTCGGTTCCCAAGACTCAAAAATATTTTGTTGTGGCGGTTCACGGCCTGCGCACAAATTTGGGTCTTAGTTCAGGTAACCCTCGCAGCTACGTACTTAAACGCTGGAGAAGGCAAGGCTGAGTCATTCCACGTCTTTTATGGAGTTCTCTCAGCTGTGACTGTGGCCGTTCTTTACAGCTACAGAAGCCAATTAAGCCAACATTTGCATGCATTGTATGGTTGGGGAGGGCTTTTCATAATGGGCCTTGGGATTCGGGCCCTCCTGCTTTTGTGAAAAGATTGCTGGCTTCTAATGCCCAGTCTTAATTAGCTAGACGTTCCGATAGTTGCTCTAGTTGGAGAGTCATTTCACTTGGCAGCCGTTCCCCAATTGCATCGTAATGATCTCTTATCAAGGACAGCTCCTCTTGCCATTCATTTTGATCAACAGCTAACAGAGTCTCAAGTTGTTGAGATGTGAGGTCCAGCCCCGAAATATCAATGTCTTGTGACTTGGGAACCATTCCGATTGGGGTTTCAATAGCGTCAGTTGACCCAGCGATACGTTCCAGCACCCACTTTAAGACTCTTGTGTTTTCACCAAAGCCAGGCCAAATAAATCGACCATCCTCGTCTTTACGAAACCAATTTACGTAGAACAGTTTTGGCAGTTTCGCTCCAGGCTCGTTTCCAATGTCCAACCAATGCTGAAAATAATCACCAAAGTTGTAGCCGCAAAATGGAAGCATTGCGAAGGGGTCCCGGCGCACTTGGCCAATGGTTCCCGCCGCCGCTGCAGTCTTTTCTGAGGACATGACTGACCCTAGAAATACACCGTGTTCCCAACTAAGAGCCTCTGACACTAGTGGCACCGTTGTAGCCCGTCTCCCTCCGAAGAGTATGGCCGAGATCGGCACCCCTGCTGGGTCCTCCCAAGAGGGGGCGATTGAGGGGCATTGAGCGGCTGGAACGGTAAAGCGGGCATTTGGATGAGCCGCTGGGTGCTCAGATTCAGGGGTCCAAGTTTGGCCTTTCCAGTCAATCAAACGCGCTGGGGCTTCGTCGCTTAAACCCTCCCACCAGACGTCTCCATCGCCGGTTTCGGCAACATTGGTAAATACACAGTTGCCGGAAAGAGTTGCCAGTGCATTGGGATTGGTTTCTTGCCCAGTGCCTGGGGCTACTCCGAAGAACCCGGCTTCGGGGTTGATCGCATACAGCTGGCCGTCTGACCCAAATTTCATCCATGCGATGTCATCTCCGATTGTCTCGACTTTCCAGCCGGGAAGAGATGGGATCATCATTGCCATGTTGGTCTTGCCGCAAGCGGATGGAAAGGCTGCTGCAACATATTTGGTTTCGCCGCCCGGGGGGGTCACTCCAACGATCAACATATGTTCTGCGAGCCAACCTTCGTTGCGCGCCATGGTTGACGCTATGCGCAGCGCAAAACATTTCTTGCCTAGAAGGGCGTTACCCCCGTAACCAGAGCCATAGGACCAAATTTCTCTGGTAGCGGGGAAGTGAACGATGTACTTATTCTCGGAATTGCACGGCCATGCGACATCTTGTTCGCCAGCGAGTAACGGCGCACCTAGGGAGTGAATGCAAGGTACCCAATCGTCATTACCTAAGGCGTCGAGCGCGCCCTGACCCATTCGAGTCATGATCCGCATAGAGGCAGCCACGTAAGGCGAGTCGGTGAGTTGAACACCAATATGGGCGATTGGAGATCCCAGCGGTCCCATAGAAAATGGAACTACAAACATGGTGCGACCCTGCATCGATCCTTGAAATAGGTCGGACATCTCTGTACGCATCAACTCTGGTTCGCGCCAGTTGTTATTGGACCCAGCGTCTTCCGGATCATCAGTACAAATGAATGTTCTGTCCTCCACGCGAGCGACATCGCCGGGATCAGAGCGAGCCAGAAAACTATTGGGCCGCTTTGCATCATTCAGCGGGATTAGCGTTCCTTGCTCCACCATGGAGTGCGTGAACCGCTCGTATTCCTCTTGGCTACCATCGCACCAATAGATTGATTCGGGTGTGAGCACTTCGGCCCACGTATCAACCCATTCGAGAAGATTCTGGTTGGTGGTCGTTCCAGGCATTCTGACCTCCGTTGCGTGTCAGACGTCGACTGGGGTGGATCCCCAGTTCTGGATCACGCGTCGCCCCCTGCGGCGGTGATCCAATCGGGTGTACCAAGGTCAACTTCACTGCCCATCCGAAATTGGGTAGCTAGTCCTTGTTCATCCAGGTCGAAGACGACCCTTTGCCCCTGTCGTACCATTCGAAATATCGAACCTTCAAGTGCATCGAGAGCCAGATCGTACTCAACGCGGCCGACATCGTCGACCACTACGCCAGTCTTGGACTGCGGGTCATATGACTTCACGACGCCTTGCATCGTTGGCCTCCGGTGCTAATTCTGAACTCGAAGTTCGCTGATTGGTTCAAACTTCTACGGCGACCCTATGTCGCTTTACGAAGCGGGCACAACTTAGCAAGTTAAGAACTTAATTGGGGGGAAGGTCGGCATAGAGTTTGGTCACCTGATGGTGACGGCTGTCAGGGGTACCATCAGCAATTGTGGAAACAGTCTCTTTCTTAACGACGGCTCAGATTGTGGAAGTCATCTCTGCATTTCACGATGCGTTGGAAGCCCACAAAGAATCAATCAACCGACTTAACGTATATCCGGTTCCCGATGGGGATACCGGCACCAACATGTTCCTAACGGTCGCGTCAGTTTTGGAGGAGATGCAACCAGCTGACCCTAATGATCTAGAAGCTGTCTGCGAAGCTATGTCTCACGGTTCGTTGATGGGCGCTCGTGGGAATTCAGGTGTGATCTTGTCCCAGGTGCTACGAGGGATGAGCAGCGGTTTTGCCAAAGCAAACGTTATAGACGCTCAGGTGCTAGCGAGTGCGCTAACTGAGGCAAGTGTCGCCGCTGATGGCGCCGTTATGAAGCCGGTCGAGGGAACCATACTGACAGTGGTGCGGGAGGTGGCTCGGGCGGCCCGAGGAGCGGCAGAAACTGATGCCCTAGTGCAGACAATAGAAACTGCCCTGCGAGAAGGTGAAGCTGCCCTAGAACGCACTCCCGAGCAATTAAATGTTTTGAAAGAAGCGGGTGTGGTGGATGCTGGCGGGGCCGGTTTTCTCCTGCTGTTGCATGCAATCTTGCGTGTCTTAGACGGTCGGGAACTTCCGGAACCAGAGAATCCGCAAGGAGTTTCAGTTATTGCGGCTGACTTAAGCCGTGAAGTCGGAGTTTCGGAACTTCGCTACGAAGTTATGTACCTGTTAAACGCCCCAGATGAAGAGATCGATGGCTTTAAAAACGTGTGGTCACGTCTTGGTGACTCAATTGTTGTCGTCGGGGGTGACGGACTTTGGAATTGTCATATCCATACGGATGCGATCGGTGAAGCGATAGAGGCGGGGATCGATATTGGCCGGCCGGAAAAAATCAGAGTGACGGATCTAGCCGAAGAAGTGATGGAAGAGCGATGGGTTCGCGAAGCCGCTGAGAGTGCGAGAGCCGAACCTTCAGAGGAAGCCAAAGCGGTGTCTTGTGCCGTAGTAGCTGTTTCTCCAGCTTCAGGTATTGGTCGGATGTTCCATAGTTTGGGAGTCCAAGAATTGGTTTTGGGCGGCCAAAGCATGAATCCTTCGACCTCGGAACTCTTGGACGCTGTTGAACGTGCCCCTTCTGAGCAAATCCTGATTCTGCCAAATAACTCGAACATTATTGCTGTTGCGCGAGCTGTTGATGAGCAGACTCCTAAAAGCGTTGTGGTGGTGCCGACTACCTCTGTGCCCGAGGGTTTCGCATCGTTACTTGGGTATGACCCAGAAGCGACCGCAGTTGAGAATGGTGCAACTATGTCTGAGATTGCCGCAGGGGTCGTGGTAGGCGAAGTGACTCAAGCGGTTCGCTCAACTAGGACCTCCGTCGGAGACGTCGCTGAGGGCGACTGGATAGGACTCGACCGGAATGGAGTGTGCGCGATCGGCGACACCCTGGTTGGGGCAGCTACCAATTTATTAGATGAGATCATTGGCGATCAGAGTGAGATCCTGTCGATAATTGTCGGTGAAGGTGCCACCACTGCTGACACTGAAGCAATCACGGAGTGGCTGACCCATAACAAGGCGACCGTTGAGATCGAAATTCACGATGGTGGGCAAAGTCACTACCCCTTCTTCTTCGGCGTCGAATGACGGAATCGATTTCTCTGCGTGAACTCGACGGTATAAGCGTTGACCGTTTACAAGGGGTTGGTGAACAGCGACGAGCGTCTTTGGCACAGGTCGAGATTCATTCAGTGTTCGACCTATTGACGCATTATCCGCGCCGCTACATCGATCGAAGTCATGAAGCAAAACTTGTAGATGTCGATCCCGGCCAGCAAGTCATGATTGTCGGGGACATCGAAAAGGTGAGCTCTCGTAGAACGCGAAATAGAAAGTCGATTGTTGAGGCGTCTCTATCTGATGAGACGGGGAGCTTGAAGTTAGTTTTCTTTAATCAATCGTGGCGCTCAAAGCAACTTGACCAAGGTTTAACGGTTGCTTTGTTCGGAAAGGTCGAGCTATATCGAGACCAACTTCAGATGACAAATCCGTTAGTGGATTTAGTAGGAGACCGTACCGGAAGAATCGTGTCGATATACCCGCAGTCAGGCAAGGCTGGCCTAACTACGTGGGATATAGGGCGTTGGTCGACTGAAGCTCTGCGCCGTTGTCAAAGTAGAAGAATCATCGACCCTTTGCCCGAAAAATACCTCGAAGAGTTGGGCTTACTTGGACGGATGGATGCCTTTGAAGCTATTCACCAGCCGAACTCGATGTCGGATGTGCTCGAAGCCAGGGATCGGCTGGTGCTAGATGAGCTATTGAGAGTGCAATTAGTTCTTCGTATGCGAAAAATGCGACGCCTTAATCAGGCGTCGGGTGTGAAACACCAGGTTGATAGTGCGTTGTTGACCAAATTTGTGGAGGGACTCCCATTCGCCCTAACCGGTGCACAACAAAAGACGATGTCAGAAATAAGCGTGGACTTGAAATCGGAGCAACCTATGCATCGGTTACTCCAAGGCGATGTTGGGTCTGGGAAGACTTTGGTAGCCATGTATGCGTTGCTAATTGCGGTTACTGAAGGACACCAAGGGGCTCTGATGGCCCCGACTGAAGTGTTAGCAGAGCAGCACTACCTAAACTTGGCTGAGCTTGCCAAGGGCCTCGAGGTCGAGGACCAGTCAACTTTGACCGGCGCAAGGCCTATTTCGGTCAAGTTGCTGACAAATCGCGTAACAGGAAGCGATCGGCGACGTGTTGTCCAGGGTATGGAAGAGGGGTCTGTCGATCTTGTCATCGGAACGCATGCTTTGATTCAAGAAGGAATTAGATTTTCTTCGCTAAGTGTTGTGGTTGTCGACGAACAGCACCGTTTTGGAGTGGAACAGAGGTCGGTTCTGAGGGAGCGAGGTCGTGATGACGGCAAGTGGCCCCATCTGCTAGTTATGACGGCAACTCCGATACCGCGGACGGCTGCGATGACTGTTTACGGCGACTTAGATGTGTCTACCCTCAATGAACTGCCGCCTGGTAGAACCCCCATATCGACCAAGTGGATATCCGAAGATGCGGAAAGTGTGTGGGGTCATGTTCACTCCGAAGTGGCCGAAGGCCGACAAGCCTATGTTGTGTGTCCGCTGATCGAAGAAAGCGACAATTTACATGCGAGTTCGGCGGAGACGACGTACCTCGAACTCGTCAGTGGAGTGTTGTCGGATCTGAGGGTAGGTCTTCTACACGGGCGTCTGAACGGAGCTGAAAAACAAGAAACTATGGAGGCATTTCGAGATGGCCGATTAGACATTTTAGTAGCTACAACAGTCATTGAGGTCGGAGTTGATGTCCCAAATGCCACGACGATGGTCATCTTGTCCGCTGATCGGTTTGGTATTGCCCAACTGCACCAGCTTCGAGGGCGAGTCGGTCGAGGCACTCATAAGTCGTCCTGCTTCCTGATCACTGTTGACCAGATTTCTGAGGACGCGAAAGAGCGGTTGGCTGCCTTGGAGGATTCGAACGATGGGTTTGCTCTCGCTGAGCGTGACCTCGAACTTCGAGGTGAGGGAACCATATTTGAGCAGCGGCAGTCTGGTACGAACGATCTTAAATTGGCCTCCCTGGCACGGGACCGGGTTTGGGTTGAACGCGCTCGGGACTTGGCAGAAGAACTGGTAGACGATCGAGGCTCGTTAGAAGGCCACCGGCTTTACGAGGATGAGGTCATATGGTTTGTTGAACGCCGTGACGATGACGCGGAGAACCTTTTGAGGAGCTAAACCCAGCTTTAGTCTTCTTCGATGACTATGTCCCAACGGTCAAGGCAGTCCCTGCAACGGTAAGCAATGACATCGCCAGAATGAAATCCTTCGTCGGGCTCCTCGTAGCTAATTCGGCGGCATAAGCCTCCGCAATCAACACAGATAATCGATTCGGGAACCTCCATCTCAACAGTCTGCCGTTATTGTCATCCCATGCGCATTGTCGGAGGAGAATTGAGTGGCCGGAAAATATTAGCGCCACAAAATGGTAGGGCCCGACCGACCTCTGATCGTGCTCGGGAAGCAATTTTCAATATGTTGTTCAGTCTTGGTTTTCCTGCAGGTTTCCGAGTTGTCGATTTGTTCGCTGGTTCAGGAGCGCTCGGTTTAGAGGCCTTGTCGAGGGGAGCTGGCGAGACAATATTTGTAGATAGTGATGCTATTGCATGTCGGACTATCAGCCAGAATCTGAAAGCTTTGGGGCTAGAAGGTCAGGTAATTCATGGAGATGCAATCCAACGGCTTGGATCACTCAATGCAGACTTGGTGTTAGCGGACCCTCCCTACGGCTATGACGGTTGGAACGAATTGCTGGAACTAGCGGATCAAGCCTTGGTCGTTGCGGAGAGCGGTTCGCCTCTTGCTTCTTTTCCGGGTTGGGAACTATTACGGAGCCGAACTTATGGGAGGTCTGTTGTGACCATTTTGAGCCCTTTAGAAACTAATTTGTCCTGAATTGAATGAATTTGAGAGATTGACAGTGGAGGATTCCTCTCAGGGTCGGTACCGTTTCATATAGCCCGAAGCGTTAGGCGAGGAGACTCTTGTGGTCAAGGTTCTGTACCCAGGCTCGTTTGACCCTGTCCACAACGGCCACATGGAGGTTTGCGCGACGGCGAGTCGCCTCTTCGACCACGTAGTAGTTGCGGCAATGAGGAATCCCCAGAAGTCATCTCCGTTCTTCACCGATGAAGAGCGCGTAGAAATGCTGACTGAGGCTTGTCAGCATTTAGCCAATGTTGAAGTTGTTCAGTTCGGTGAATTAGTGGTTGATTTAGCGCGTCGGTTAGAGGTGGATTTCATACTCAAAGGACTGAGAGGTGCAGCAGACTTTGAGTCGGAACTCCAGATGGCTCAAATGAATAAATCGGTTAGCGCTGTCGAAACCTTATTTCTTCCGTCTGTCAGCGAGAATGCCTTCATCGCGTCAAAGTACATACGGGACATCACCCGTTTCGGAACGGACTGTTCGCATCTCGTGCCGGAATCAGTTGCGATACGACTCCGTGAAAAGATGCCGAAGTGACGGAAACTGCTCCGTTGAGCGGCCCGGGTGTTGAAGCCCTCGTGCAGCGGGTTATTGATGTAATTAATGCTGCTCGTCCAATGCCCCTATCCACGTCTGTGATGGTTAGTCGCGATGAGATCATTGAGTTGCTGGAAGCTGCTTTGCTGGAATTGCCGGACGAAGTTCGAGAAGCACGATGGCTATTAAAGGAGCGCGAGGACCTTCTTTCGAAAGCGCGTGTTGACGCCGGATTAGTAATTGAGGAGGCGCGAACTCGAGTGGCGCAGATGGTCCAGAGATCGGAAGTCGTTCGGTCCGCCGAACGAAAGGCACGACAAATGGTTGAGCAAGCCGAGTCTCAAGCTCGAAGAAGACAACACGAAGTAGACGATTATTGTGACCAACGGCTCGAGCAGTTTGCTAGTGGTTTAGAGAAAGTACAGGGCGCTGTAGCTGCCGCTCGGACGAAATTGCAACCAAGTATGCCCGTGGCAAAGGTTGTTGAACCGGAACCGGAGCCCAGTTCAGGCCCTGAAGTTTTTGATCAGGATGAGATTTGAGAGATTTAGGCTCAGATTCTGAGTTGAGATTTCCTTTGGAGAGGTTGCAACGATCTAATCCCGCCCGGACCTGGAACGTCGAAGTGCAAATCGCTCTATTGCAAGATCAGGATGCCTGTTTACAGGTTGGCGACGTTGCTTTGCGCCCTAAAGACGTCGCTTTAATTGAGCTTGTATTTGGTCAAGTCCGGGGAGCGGTTACCGCGAATGGGAGAATTTCAGCCAAGTGGCATGCCGAGTGTTCGCGTTGTTTGCGTGAAGTTGATGGGTTAGCTGTAGCCGATATCGAAGAGTTATTTGAAGAAAACCCTCAAGAGGGAGAGTCGTATCAACTTGGAGACGAATTTATAGATCTGGTGCCGATGGTTAGAGACGCCCTCTTGCTTGAAATGCCCGTCGGCGTTATTCGCTGTTCTGCCGTCGAAGAATGTTTGGAGGCAGCGCCCGCATATCCAATTTCAGGCGATGACCTTGATGAAAGTCGGGAAAGCGACGAAATGAAGGATCCGCGTTGGGCAGTCCTAGATGACCTCAAATTTGAAGCCGAATAGAGAAGCTGAGGAAAAAATTCTGAAGATGATGGTTGGGAAGACAGTAGGAGGTCGATTTCTCTTCAGGTAACATCTGTAATCTGCATCTACAATTCTGATGCACCTGAAACCGAACATATGTGCTGCAAATTGGCTCCGGTCTTTGGCACTAAATCGGCTGATATCCGAAAGCTCGGTGAAAAGCGCCGGGCCCACTACTTGAGGTTGACGATGGCCGTCCCAAAGAAAAAGACTTCCAAGTCAAAAACGCGTAGCCGTCGTGCTTCGGCATGGAAACTTCGGCCGTCCCCTCGTAGCTCTTGCCCGCGCTGCGGCGCTGCAAAACTGCCGCATCGAGTTTGTGGTAACTGCGGATGGTATGCCGGCCGCCAAGCTGTTGAAGTTAACTAGCGAAAAAGTTAAATCTCGGTGAAACCGATTATTCTCGACGCGATGGGTGGCGACAACGCACCCTCCGTGATTGTCGAAGGTGCTCGTGAAGCCCTGAGTGCCGGTATCCCGGTTGAATTAGTTGGCGACCCCGATCGGATCTTAAACCCCGATGGCATAAGAGTGCACCCAGCTCGAGAAGTAATAGAGATGGGCGATGAGCCTGGTCGCGCGGTAAGAACTAAAAAAGATTCATCGATCGTACGAGCTGCCGAATGTGTTCGAGACGGCCAAGCGTCGGCCATGGTAAGCGCAGGAAATACTGGAGCTGTGGCTGCTGCTGCACTCTTGCGCATGAAACGACTCAAAGGAGTTCGGCGGCCTGCTATCGCAACCACAATTCCAGTCCCCGGGCGCGCCCCAAAAATTTTGCTCGACTCAGGTGCGATGGCTGATTGTCAGTCTGACTGGTTGCATCAGTTTGCGCGCATGGGCTCAGCGTTTGCGCAGGTGCGATACGAGGTGAGTTCACCTCGTATCGGGTTGGTCTCGATCGGTGAGGAACCTGAAAAAGGAAATCAACTAGTTAAAGAGACCCACCATCTACTAGCTGACGATAAGACAATTAATTTTGTTGGCAATGTCGAAGGTCGTGATGTGTTGGGTGACGACGTCGATGTTCTCGTAGCTGATGGGTTCACTGGAAATGTCATTCTTAAGACCCTGGAGGGAACAGTCCAGTTTCTCGTTAACCAAATAATTTCGGCGCTGACTGCCGATGATGCGGCCGAAGTCGGAGCTCAAGCTCTGAATTATCTGGCGCCGATCGCCGCTGAACTTAGCCCTGATGCAGTCGGCGGAGCAATGTTGCTTGGAGTGAACGGCGTAACGATAATTAGTCACGGTTCGGCGAGCCCCACTGCGGTTCTTAATGCCTGCAAAGTTGCCCAGGACATGGTTCAGCGAGATTTAGTCGGTGAACTAGCGGCAGCAGTGAATCTCTGAGGTGAAATCTAATTCACTAATAGTGGTCTAAAGTACAATAAACCTACTATGAGTGGTAATTTGGGCGATCTGCTATGGTAAGCACTCATAAACCAGTTGCGTAGGAGTGCCGTTGCCAGCCGAGACAGATGTTGAACAGAGCCCACTCGATCGTGATGGGGTTTTTAGTATTATTTGCGAACAATTATCAGACATACTTGAGATAGACCCGGGCCGTATCGCAGAATCGTCGTCCTTCGTTGAGGACCTTGAAGCTGATTCCCTTGCTCTAATTGAATTGGTCGAGGGTTTGGAGGAAGAACTATCTGAGCGAATCTCGGGATTTCGAATCGAAGATGAGGATTTAGAAGATTTGAAAACAGTTCGGGATGCTATCGACTACGTGATGGCGCGAGTTGGCTGAAACTTTGGAATCAGAAGACCAGCTTCGGGCTCTGGCTGACCGAATCGACTATTCCTTCAGCGACGACGGCCTTTTGTCACTTGCAATGTCGCATCGGAGTTGGTGTGCTGAACGCAACAATTCCCCATCAAACGAGCGTCTAGAGCTTTTAGGAGACGCGGTATTAGGGCACTGCGTCACCGATCACTTGTATCGGACCCATCCTGAATGGTCCGAGGGCGAACTTGCTCAAGCCAGATCGGCAGTAGTAAATGCGGCAAGTCTGGCCGCTGCGGCTGATCGTTACCGACTAGGTGACGCCCTACTATTGGGGATAGGAGAAGACCGCTCTGGGGGTCGAGAAAAAGCCTCGCTTTTATGCGACGCTTTTGAAGCGCTACTAGGAGCCATGTATCTCGACGGAGGGCTCAAAACAACCCAACGCTTCATCCTTGAAGCGCTCGGGGAACGAATAGAGGTTGTCTCGGCCGCCCCCGGGGTCGGAGATGCGAAAACTCGTCTGCAAGAACTTGTAGTCCGGGCTTACGGAGACTCACCAAACTACGCCCTACTAGAGAGTGGACCCGATCACGATAAACGCTTCCACGCCACAGTTTCGTTCGGAGGTTCAATCCATGGTGAAGGGCAGGGAACCTCTAAAAAGCAGGCTGAACAGGCTGCTGCTGAGGTGGCATGGACCGAAATTCAATTCGCTGAAGAGATCAACCAATCAACTAACCAACCAAGGGAAATCTAAACATGTTGGAACTGCCTGAGCTGGAAACCGTCCGTCGCGACTTAGACCGGGAAGTCGGTGGCTTGAAAATTAAAGAAATAGATGTGATAGGAGCCAAGCGTCTAATCCCGGGTCAAGCCAACAAGACTGGCCTGACTAAAGCGCTCTCAGGCCGCAAGATTTCCTCAGTGACGCGAGTAGGTATGTTGCTTTGCCTGCAAGTTGGAAACGGGCAATCGTTAGTTATCAATCTTGGTCCTGGCGGATCTTTGCAAAGAGCAGCTAACAAAGATGATCAAGAATCTGATACTCAGCTAATAATCGGATTTACACAGAAAGGTCAATTGAGGCTTGTCGACAGCGACAAAAGCGCGACGGTGGTCTTGGTTGACAATGAAGAGATGGAAGAAGTCTTTCCCGAAATTACTGAGTTTGGCTTCGACCCTGTTGACGAGCCGATTTCCTGGACCGACTTTGGTGGCCGACTGCTGGAACGCAACACTAAATTACGGCCGCTGTTGATGGATCAAACTTTCATCGTCGGATTAGGTCCCGTCTATAGCGACGAAATTCTCCACGCAGCGCTACTTCGCCACGACAGAATCGCAAACGAACTGATTACTCAGGAGATTCGAAGGTTGTACAGAGCAATAGTGGAGACAATTCATAATGCTGTGAAACATCGTGGCGTAAGTCTTGATGGTGGAAGCGACATCTTCGGCGAGGTCGGAGGGTATGACGAGTACTTGGAGGTATACGGCAGAGGCGGGGAGCGAAGCAGGAACGGACGTGGAAACGTCCTTACTGCCAGAGTCGGCGGAACCACCCACTACTACTGCGATTACCAGGTATAGAAGCTAAATCTTCATCTCAAATCAAATACCTACCTAAGGGTTCACCAATCATCGCCAACCAGAGGGCATGATGTCGGAGTGCCACTGACGTTGGTGGCGCCATGTCGTTCCCCGGGTAGGTCAATACCAGTGTTCCTAAAGTCACTCACCATGAAGGGCTTCAAGTCCTTTGCTGATTCAACAGTGTTGGAATTTGAGCCGGGAGTGACCGTCGTGGTTGGTCCAAACGGCAGTGGCAAATCCAATGTTGTCGATGCCGTAGCGTGGGTTCTTGGAGCTCAGGGGCCGAGCACAGTTCGGTCTGGGAAAATGGAAGACGTTGTCTTTGCCGGTACCCCAGATCGCCCCGCCCTGGGGCGCGCCGAAGTGAGTCTGGTGATAGATAACAGCTCTGGCTCGTTACCGATCGAGTTTACGGAAGTCACCGTTACGAGGACTCTCTATCGCTCCGGGGACTCTGAGTACTCGCTTAATGGCGTAGCCTGCCGCCTGCTCGATATTCAAGAGTTACTTAGCGATGCTGGAGTGGGGCGACAGCAGCACGTAATTGTTGCCCAGGGTCAAATAGACCAGGTTCTGAATTCGCGACCGGAAGATCGCCGGACGATAGTCGAGGAGGCCGCAGGAATCCTCAAATATCGCCGACGAAAAGAGCGAGCAGAGCGACGTTTAGCTGCAACAGAAGCAAATACGACGAGGCTTCAAGATCTACAAAGAGAAGTGCGGCGCCAGTTACGTCCGCTCGAAAAACAAGCAGACGCTGCAAAGAGGCATGGAGCAGTAGCGGAAGAGCTCAGATCAATTCGGCTGTACTTAACAGGGAGGGAGATAGACAGTCTCGAGACAGCCCAAGCAACCGCCAAAGAGGACGCTCGAGAAAGAAATGCAGAGCAAGTTAATTTACGTGGAGAGATAGGCCGCCTTGATATCGAAATAAGCGCTTCAGAAACACAACTAACAACGGCAGGCGACCATGGCATGGACCTGTTGCCCAGGGTGGAGTCTTTGCGCGAAAGATGCAGAGGGTTGATAGCCCTAGTGGATGAACGCTCCAGGACTACCGAAGCAGACCGGGGTTCTCTTTTAGCGACCGATGTAGCCTTGACCCTTGAAGCTGAGGCATCAAGGTTGTCGGAAGAGCTTCTCGATCTAGTAAACCGCGAAGAGACCATTAAACGTCAACTACTTGAGCTCACCGAGGTTGAAACCGAGCTGACAAAAGAAGCAGAATCCCTGGCTATAGATACCCCGCTTATTGGATTTGACGCTGCAAAAAGAGCAGCTGAAGTTAAAGGCGAGCTAGGCCCCCTAAAACGTGGTCTCGAAAGGCTGACGATAGAACACGATCGTCTAGCAAAGCGCGCCACGGAGCTGACTTCGGAGATGGCCGTCGCAGGACAACACCTTGATCAGCTGCAAGGAAGTCTGACATCAGCTTCAAGCGTTGAAGCAGGACTAGTTCACGAAGTAGATCAAGCCCAAAAGGAAACAGACAACTCGGCAGAAATTTTGGCTGATGTCACACAGGAACAGCAATCGGCGACGAAAGATGAACAAAAGTGGTCCGCTCGTATCGAAGCTCTTGAATTAGCCGTAGCCACAGTCAGAGAAAGTTCAGGCTTCGAGCAGGTACAAGAAATTGATGGGGTCTTGGGTGTTCTGGGCGAATTAATTGAAATAGAACCGGGGTGGGAGACTGCAGTCGAAGTTGCCCTAGGAGCGGTCCTAGCATCGGTAGTCGTCGCAGACTTAAAGACTGCGAGAGCCGCTCTCGAACGACTTGATGCAACGGAATCCAGCGGATCAGTAGTAGCTGCAAAAAGTTTCAGCGTACCCTCTCAAACGCCACAATCTGGAGATCTCCTTCGGCAACATGTGACGAGCAAAACAGATCAATTGAAGCCGCTCCTCGACGCACTGCTTGCTGATGCGGTGTGTGTCAAGGGAAGCTGGGAAGAAGCGGTCGATTTCGCTGAGCGGAACCCGAAGCTGTTAGTTGTAACTGCGAATGGCGACTGCTGCGGTCCAGATGGCTGGAGCATTGGGTTGGGAACTAACACCTCCACTCTGAGTGCCTTAGAAGATGCGCGGCAAGAAGTTCAAGTAGCCGAGGCTCGCAGAGAGGCTGCGGAGATAGAACGTGAACTAGCTGCGACTCGACTCGCAGACACTCAAGCACGTTTGCTGCAAGCTATATCCAAGCTCGAAGCTAACGATGATTTATTGACGCGCTCGGCTGACGGGGTCGACACGGCCCAAAGGCAACGAAGAGATTTAGATTCAGAACGAAAAATACTTGAGGCTCGAATAACTGAGCTAAGTCAGGCCTTACGGCGAGATCGACCCAGAGTCGTTGAACTCGAAGAACGTTTGGTTGAATTAGAGGAAGCCGAAACCCTAGAGCGTTCGGCGGCGACTGATGCCCACACTCGGAGACGAGATTTGGAAGGCCGGATTAGAGCAGCTGCGCAGTCTCGTGCAGAGTTAGAAACGAACGTAAAGGGCCTCGAAGAGCAAAGGAAACGAAACGAAAATAGACGAGGTGAGATCGGCGAACAGCTCCAAGCCAACGAAGAAGGGGCTGACGATAAGACAAATCGACTCAGGCGAGTTGAAGAAACCTCGGCAGTTCTCGCAAGCATGCGAGTGCTGCTAGCACAAAGACTTGGGGTGTTAGAGCAAGAAGTTGAGATGCTCCGCGAAAGACGGTCTGAATTGTCAGCAGAAGTGAAGATGATTGCTGACCGACTTGAAGTTTTGCGTCAAGAGAGAACCTCCCTTGAGACTAGAGTTGCCGACCTACAAGAAGTACTAGCGTCCAACGAGATAGCCGAAACTGAGCGAAGGTTTAAGGTTGACAACCTCCGAGAGATGCTTCGTAATGAGCTAAACGCCGATTCGAACGAGGCCCTCGCTGCACCAGAACCCCAACTCAGTGATTCAGTTACCCCCGCGGCGCGAGTTCGAGAGCTCGAGAATGACTTGCGTCGAATGGGTCCTATAAACCCATTGGCCTTGCAGGAGTATGAAGCGCTTAAAGAGCGCCACGACTTCGTTGCAGAACAGTTGGACGACGTCCGGAGTACCCGGCGAGAATTAAACAAAGTAATTACTGCCGTTGATGCCGAAATAGTGGACGTGTTCGAGGCCGCATTTAAGGATGTAGCAGGTAATTTCCAGCAAATATTTTCAACGCTCTTTCCTGGCGGAGAAGGGAAGCTAGCTCTTTCTGACCCTGAACGAATGCTTGAAACTGGAATTGAACTCGAAGCTAAGCCGTCCGGAAAAAACGTTCGAAAATTGTCGCTGCTTTCTGGTGGCGAACGTTCGTTAACTGCTTTGGCGTTTCTTTTCGCCATCTTTCGCAGTCGTCCTTCCCCGTTTTATGTCATGGACGAGGTAGAAGCAGCTCTTGACGATATCAACCTGCACAGATTTCTCGAGTTAGTCTCGGAATTCCGGCAAGAGGCGCAACTGTTAATCGTTAGTCACCAGAAGCGCACCATGGAAGCAGCTGATGTCTTGTACGGAGTATCTATGGCACCCGGAGGCTCGTCGCGAGTGCTAAGCGAAAAGGTTGCTTCATAGCGCCGAATTGAACGAACACCAGAATTGTTTTGTAGTTTTCCTTCACCATGAATACGTCCTTACTAATAGTTGTCTTTCTAGTGGTGATGCTGTCATTAGCTGTTTTGCCATGGATTCATCGTGCATGGACAACACGTAAAACTTCTGAGAATGATGTCGAGGTCGGACTTGAAATAGAAGAAGAGCCTATTTCGACCGATATCGGCGAAAAAACCCACCTGCCCAGCCCGGAAACCATGCAAGCGCCCGAGGAAGTAGCACCGGCTGCCTCAGTGCGAGAGAAGCTGTCAAAAGCGCGGACGGCTATCTCAGGCCGTTTAAAGGGCATAAAGGGTGGCTCTATCAGTCCTTCAATGTGGGAAGAACTTGAAGAGTTGCTGATATCGGCTGACGTTGGCGTGGAAACGACCCTTGATGTGGTTAACAGACTTCGGGAGACCGCTCGAGTTGAGAAACTAGAAACGGGAACTGAATTGCTTGACGCGCTGAAGAGGCATATGAAAGAAGACCTTTCCTGCGAGAGAGAATTATCACTAACAGCATCAGAGGGATCAGTGCCCGTGTGGTTGTTTGTCGGGGTTAATGGCGTAGGCAAGACCACATCTATTGGCAAAGTTGCACGAAGATTGACTGACGAGGGTTCAGGTGTTCTCCTGGCAGCAGGCGACACATTTCGAGCTGCGGCAGCTGAACAACTTGAAAAATGGGCTCTGCTTTGCGACGCAGATTTTGTACGCGGGAGCGAAGGCGCTGACCCAAGTTCGGTCATTTTTGACGCAGTCGAGGCTGCCAAAGCGCGCAAGGTCGATGTTGTTCTTGGGGACACGGCCGGTCGGCTTCACAACAAAGTGAATCTGATGCAAGAACTTACGAAAGTTCGAAGGGTGGCAGATCGCGAACCTGGCCAAGTTTGTGAAGTCCTGCTAGTGATCGACGCAACTACTGGTCAAAACGGCCTGAGCCAGGCTCAAGAATTTACAGAGGCTGCAGGTGTAACTGGAATTGTGCTCACAAAACTCGACGGATCAGCTAAGGGTGGCATTGTCTTTGCCATTGAGAAAGAGCTCGGCTTGCCGGTCAAGCTGATCGGCCTAGGAGAAGGAGACGGCGACCTAGTCGACTTTGATCCCGAGCAATTTGTAGAAGCAATATTTGGTGATGATTAGAAACTCCCATCAGACCAACAAAACAGGTCGGGTAACCTAAGCAACTCTATGTTTGAATCACTAACAGATCGCTTCGACGGAATCCTCGGCCGGCTTAAAGGTAAAGGCCGACTTAGCAATGAAGACGTTGCTGAAGCCATGCGTGAAATTCGTTTGGCTTTGCTAGAGGCTGACGTGCACTTCAATGTTGTAAAAGAGTTTGTCGAGCGTACTCAGAAGCGTTGCCTTGATGCTGAAGTCAAACAAAGCCTGACTCCTGGCCAACAGGTTGTGAAGATCGTAAACGAAGAACTAACCGCAATATTGGGTGGCGAGTCATTCCAGCTTTCTTATTCACAAAAGCCACCGACTGTTGTTCTGATGGCGGGGCTGCAAGGTTCAGGAAAGACCACCTCATCAGCGAAGTTAGCTCGATGGCTAAAATCTCAGGGCCGAAATCCCCTGCTTGTCGGAGCGGACCTGCAACGCCCGGCAGCTGTGGAACAGTTGCAAACGTTGGCAAACCAAATCGATGTGCCTGTTTTTAGCTCCCCTACAGACCCTGTAGACACCGCGACAAAAGCTCTGCAAGAAGCCCGGTTAACTGGGCGCGACGTTCTGATCGTCGATACAGCGGGTCGTTTAACAGTAGATAGCGCCCTAATGGATGAGATCGCACAGATTTCTGATGCGGTTGAACCTGATCACACTTTCCTAGTCGTAGACGCGATGACCGGGCAAGACGCCGTCAACACGGCCGAAGCGTTTCACGCCACGCTCGAATTAGATGGGATCATTCTCACAAAGCTCGATGGCGATGCGCGTGGCGGAGCCGCTCTATCGGTTAAGCAAGTAGTTGGCAGGCCTATAGCTTTTGCTTCAACTGGTGAAAGACTCGAAGACTTTGACCAATTCCACCCTGACCGAATGGCTGAACGCATCCTTGGTATGGGCGACGTTCTAACGCTGATCGAAAAAGCCGAAGAAGTATTTGAACAAGAAGCAGCGGAAGAAGCAGCCCAAAGGCTTATAGAAGGAACCTTTACCCTCGATGATTTCGTTGATCAACTGCGTCAAGTTCGTCAGATGGGAAATCTCTCAAGCATTATGTCGATGATGCCTGGGGTTCCTAAAGAAATGAAAGACGCAAACATTGATGAACGGGAGATCGACCGGGTAGAAGCAATTGTTCTCTCTATGACTCCAGATGAGCGAAATAATCCAGATACTGTCGACGGCTCTCGCAGGGCAAGAATAGCGCTTGGTAGCGGTACGACCCCCGCTCAAGTAAGCAACTTGCTTAAGCAGTTCAAAGAGATGCGCAAAGTGATGAAAGGTATGGCTGGTCTGGGTTCAAAGACTAAAGCGCGTAAATCGAAAGGCAAAAAAACCAAGAAAGGCAAAAAAGGCCCTTCAAAAAGCGGAAATCGGAGAGTGCAACCAAAAGCCGAACCCGATTTCCCGAAGCTTGACATAGGTGATTTGGACCTAACTTTGCCAGGTCAATGAAATGTCCTCGGCTCTGAGCGTGTAGGTTCGGTCTCTAGACAGGTAGGCTTTCCTACTGGCTTAGAATAATGCCTTTTCTTGCCGCTCCACCGACCTTCGGGCCGGCGACGCCGAGTGGTGAACAAGTTCGACAAGATGACCCCGGAGAGACCTGAATAACTATGGCCGTAAGACTGCGCCTGATGCGCATGGGCAAAAAAAAGCAACCGACTTATCGAGTTGTGGCAGCTGATAGTAGATCGCCACGAAACGGACGCTTTATCGAAATTATTGGCACCTATCAGCCCCGGTTGGAACCATCTGTGGTCAAGATCGACAATGAACGCGCTGTTCATTGGCTCCAACACGGCGCACAGCCGAGTGAAACTGTCGAAAAGCTCCTGAAGATTTCGGGTGCTTGGGCAGACTTTAAGGGTGAGCAATTTTCACCGACCGCGCCACCTGCACCGAAGAAGAAGGGTGCGTCTAAGAATTCAGAACCTACCGATTCTGCTGACGGTTCTGATGAAGTCGATGAAGCCAAGACTGAAGAAACTGATGGCGAGGAAAATTCGCAAGACGAGATCGCTGTCGTTGAAGATGAGCAACCTGCAGAAGCCGAAGATGAATCAACATCTGACGGCGATGATGAGGAGCAGTCGTGAGTGAACAAGAAGGAACTACTGCTGAAGAAGTGCTTCTCTATCTGATCGCCCAATTGGTCGAACACCCTGACCAGGTTGAGCTAGAGATCGAAGAGAGCGACACGAAAATTAGTCTCATGGCCAAAGTTAGTTCTGAAGATATTGGCCGAGTCATCGGAAAACGTGGTCGTGTAGCTAACTCAATTCGTACTCTAGTTCGGGCAGCAGCGGTCAAAGATGGCGTTGACGTTGAGGTCGACTTCAGCGACTGAGGCTGGATTCGGTTAGCTAACGAACTAATCAATGTCAAAGGCCGAACAGTTACTTGAGATAGGAAACATTGGCCGGGCTCACGGAACGTCCGGCGAGGTAGTTGTCCGACTTATTACTAATCGTCTTGAAAGACTTGATCCAGGAAGCAGATTAGCTACCTCCTTGGGGGAACTGGTGGTTCAAGCCAGTCGCCCGCATCAAGACCGCTGGTTGGTGCGGTTTGAAGGTGTTACCAACAGGAGCGAGGCCGAGAAATTGCGCGGGTTAGTTCTGAGCGCATCCCCTCTGGAAGAACCTGATGTTTTGTGGGTTCACGAACTTATAGGGTCGACTGTTCGAGAACCCGATGGGACTGTTCGTGGAACAGTGGAGGCAGTTGTTGCAAACCCGGCTTCTGACCTTCTTGAACTTGACACCGGCCATCTGGTACCGCTTACTTTCGTGACTAAATTTCAGGCGCAAGTAGTTACGGTGGATGTCCCTGTCGGGCTGTTTGATTTGGGTTGATGAGATGCGCATAGATGTTTTTACGATCTTTCCCGAGATGGTTGGTCAAATGGCGACGCTTAGTGTCTTGGGGAGAGGTCAAGAAAATGGTCTACTTGATCTGCGCGTTCATGATTTAAGAATGGCAGCGACAGACGTCCACAAGACGGTTGATGACAGACCGTTTGGGGGAGGAGCTGGAATGGTATTGAAACCTGAACCGGTTTTTGACGCTGTGGAATCAAGTGAGTCTCCTAAACCCCTGATCTTGCTTGACCCAGGAGGTGAAAGGTTCGACCAGAAAAAAGCTGATGAGCTAGCGGAATTAGATGGATTTTCGCTGTTATGCGGACGGTACGAAGGGGTCGATGAACGAATCAGAAATACCCTTGTTGATGAGCAACTTTCGATAGGTGACTTCATTCTTGCTGGAGGTGAATTCGCAGCGATGGTAGTTATTGAAACGGTTGCCAGGCTTGTCCCTGGAGTTCTTGGGAATAGGTCGTCAAGCATCGAAGAGAGTTTCGATGATGATTTGCTTGAATATCCGCAATGGACCCGGCCTTCTGAATTTCGTGGCTCCAAAGTTCCTGAAATCCTGGTGAGTGGTGATCACGCTCGTGTCGAGAAATGGAGACTAGCTATGGCGATAGTGCGAACCTCTGAGCTTCGACCCGACCTTCTCGAACTTCGTGGGGTGTCGAAAGAAGAGATAGCGGTGTTGGAGGAGTTCGATATAAGCATCGACGAGCGCTTCGTTTCGGAGTAACGGGCCGCTAGCATAAGAATCCGTTCTCATTGCGATTCTTGAAGTTATCGCTTGAGGGTGATTTGCAGTAATACCCCTTCGTCGTTCCTGATACGGAACCCCACACTAGGAGCAAGTGCGCTATGCACAGCACCGATCTGGTTGATCAAGCTCAGCTAAGAAATGACCATCCTGAATTTAGTCCGGGCGACACGGTCAAAGTTCATGTCCGAGTAGTCGAAGGTAACCGAGAAAGAACGCAGCTTTTTGAGGGCTATGTGATAGCTCGCAGAGGCTCTGGGATTAGAGAATCTTTTACTGTTCGTAAACTCAGCTTCGGCGTGGGAGTTGAAAGAACCTTCCCTTTGCATGCGCCTACGCTGGCCAAAATAGAGCGCGTCGCAGTTGGTGATGTTCGCCGGTCGAAGTTGTATTACCTGCGCGATAGGGTCGGTAAAGCGGCCAGGGTCAAGGAAAAGCGTTATTAAGCTGTCGGAGTTTGTTTTTGGGCGTTAGCGGCGGGGCATTCGTTTATGGCGTGACTGCCAGCAGCCGTAATGCCAGTGACGTCTAAGGTCTGGTGCATCTAATGGTACTGCGACCATATGGCCTAAACCGGGCGGAATTTCCCTGTTGCAACCTGGGCACAGGTAAACCTTGGTTGCCTGGTAAGGCTGTATCCGGCGGACTTCGTAGCCATCTTGAGGCTGTAAATCAAACAACTGGAGTCCTATCCCCAGAAAGCCCAAATAACAAGACCTATAGCAATCAGCGTTGCGCTGACTACTAATAAATAGTCCAGGGGTGTAACTGTGTGTTTCCGATAAGGGTTGTAACCCATAGTCGCAGTATGCACCTATAAGTCTGCGAATTTGGTCAAATGACCTGCAACCTCCGGTCAAAGTTTGTTGACAAAGAAGGACTTGCCAACCGGCGTTGGTCTATGTGAAGAGATGAACTGCTGAACCCGGTCTGTGTCGGTACCGTTTGTTGTGTGCGCCTCGATCCATGGAATGTTGATGAGTTCCTTCGTTTCTTAGTCGCTGTATCACCGGCAACGCTTAAGGCCTATGAACAGGACTTGAACGAGTTCATTCGCTGGAGTGAAAAAAGTGGCTCTGCGGCCCCAGAAGTGATTACAAGAAATGATGTTGATGGCTGGATAGCCGATATGCAAAATAATGGGAACGCACAGAAAACAATGGCTCGACGAATCTCAGCACTTCGCAGATATTTTCAGTGGTTAATGTCGAAAAAGGTCATTGAGAAGGACCCGACAGCAAAGGTGCGGACCCCAAAAGGTCCCCAGCGTCTTCCTAGGCCGTTACAGCGTTCGGAAATCGATCAGCTATTCGATGAGTCGACACCACAAAATGCTCTTGAGCTTCGTGACCGGTTAGTAGTTGAACTCCTATACGGCTCAGGTCTTAGAGTCGCAGAACTGTGTGGCCTTCAAGAAGAGAACTTGAATCTGAAAAATCAGACAATCGAAGTCATCGGCAAGGGTTCTAAGATCAGGACAATCCCGATTACTGCGTACGCGTGTGACCTCCTTGAGTTATGGATTCCGACGGGCAGTAAGGCATTTGATGATGGATATACACCGAGTGGTCGAAGTTCCAGCGGGTTGTTGGTTAACAGGAGGGGAAATGAACTCGGGCGGAGTGATGTGAGGCGTATCTTGCACCGTTTGTTGCGCTTAAAAGGTATGACAGAAAGGTCACCGCATGCTCTTCGTCATACTTATGCCACCCACTTGCTTGACGGAGGAGCTGACTTAAGGGCTGTTCAGGAGTTACTTGGCCACGCTGATTTAACGACGACTCAGATTTATACGCATGTGAGTCGAGAACAGCTAAGGGAGATGCACCGCAAACACCACCCCCGGGGCTAGTGCTTAATCTGTGTCGATCACGACGACCGCTTTGGTTGCTGCCTCGCTAGGCTCTATCTCTGGACTCGACTTGGGTCTGATATCACTCACATCTGAGACGACCTCACGGTCACCGTGGCATCACGGTGTCGATTTCAGTGCAGCAAACTAACCGTGGGGGGAGAAACCATGGCTGCAGTCGTAACCATGTCCGGTTTGCTTAAGGCGGGCGTTCACTTTGGTCACCAGACTCGACGCTGGAACCCCAAGATGGACCGCTATCTGTGGGGCGAACGCAATGGTATCTACATCATTGATCTTGAACAGACCATCGGTTTGTTAGACAGTGCCTATACCTATGTTCGCGACACTGTGGCAAAAGGTGGAACGATTCTTTTTGTCGGCACAAAGAAACAAGCTCAAGATCCAATCGAAACCTATGCAAAAACTTCAGGCATGCCCTACGTAAATCAGAGATGGCTAGGTGGCATGCTCACAAATTTCAAAACTATTCGAGGGCGCGTTGACAAAATGTTGGAATACGAGCGGATGCAAGCTGCTGGTGACTTCGACAACATGCCAAAGAAAGAAGCGTTGCTTCTCACCCGGGAACTAACAAAACTCCAACGTAATCTTGACGGGTTACGCAATATGGACAAGTTGCCTCAAGCAGTCTTTGTGCTTGATACGCCTAAAGAACATATAGCTGTTGCTGAAGCGAACAGGCTGAAGCTTCCGGTTGTGGCGGTAGCGGATTCGAATAGTGACCCTGACCTCATTGATTTTGTAATCCCAGGAAACGATGATGCGATCAGAAGCACGGACCTGCTGACCCGAGTCATATCGGATGCAGTTCGCGAGGGTCGCTATATAGCTGAAAACAAGGGCGTCGTTGCGAGTGCACCGGGAGAACGCTCTCCGGAACAAGAAGCCCGAGTTTCAGTTGAACAGGCTGAAGCTGCCCAGAAAGCTCTCGCTGAGTCTGCTGCGCGAGAAGCGCGACTTGCAGCCGAACAGGCAGCTCAAGTGACCCCGGTCATTGACCCGCCAGCGGAAATGACTTCTGAGGAAGAGGTACCGGTTGCTGAAGAAACAACAACTGAGGTCTCATCCGACGTAGCCGAGGAACAGTAGTCCCCCTAAAACCAAATTAAAGAGGTGTACAAGAGCTAATGGCAGATTTCACCGCCAAAGACGTTCAAGCTCTTCGTCAATCAACCGGTGCTGGCATGATGGATGCCAAAAAAGCATTAGTTGAAAATGATGGAGATGCCGAAGCCGCAGCCCAATGGCTGAGAGAAAAAGGGATAGCAAAGAGTGCTAGCCGTTCTGACAGAGAAAACAGTGAGGGAATTGTCGTAGCAAGAGTTGCAGGTACAACGGCTGCCATTGTCGAGTTGAAGTGTGAGACAGATTTCGTAGCTAAGTCCGAACAATTTGGGGAAATGGCAGAAAATATTCTCGGTGCGGTCCTAGCTGGGGGAGAAGGCGCCGTTTCTGAAAGTGCTACCGACCTAGAGAATATGAAAATAACTCTCAAAGAGAACATTGAGTTAGGTCGAGTCATCAGATACGAAGCGAGCCCTAGTGCGGTTCTTGATGCCTACGTCCACCAACAGAATGGGCGTGGTGTCAACGCGGTCTTAATTGAAATTGATAATGGCGACCTAGAGATGGCTCACGATGTTGCGTTACACATTGCGAGTAGCCGACCTCGATATTTGACGAGAGACGATGTTCCGTCGGAGATAGTTGCAGCGGAGCGCGAAACTCTCGAGAACATAACCCGAAATGAAGGTAAGCCCGAGCAGGCGATCGACAAAATTGTTGATGGCCGTATGAATGGCTTCTTTCGAGATTCGGCGTTGCTCGAGCAAAAATTTGTGAAAGACGAGAAGATTGCTATTTCAGATCTTCTGGCGGAATCGACGATCACCCGATTCGTCCAGGTGGAGATAGGTAGCTGACGTGTCAGATCAGGCACGCCGCTGGGAGGGTGATTGCCCCTGGAAACGGGTGATTCTAAAACTTTCCGGTGAGGCGCTAGCCGATCCAACGGGCGAAAACATAAGTGGCGAAGTGCTCAAAAATCTGGCGTCAGAGATTGCTTCTGTTCGAGAAGTGCACGCAATAGATATAGCTATCGTTGTGGGTGGTGGAAACATCTGGAGAGGGATGTCTGGCTCCGACGGGGGAATGGATAGGGCCCAATCCGATCACATGGGGATGTTGGCGACCGTCATTAATGCCATAGCTCTCCAGGATGCGCTTGAAAGGGCGGAGGTACCTACGCGTGTTATGACAGCGATTGGCATGGCGCAGGTTGCTGAGCCATATATCCGACGTCGGGCTGTGCGCCACCTCGAAAAGGGGCGAGTCGTTATTTTCGCTGCTGGAACAGGAAACCCATTCTTCACGACTGACACTGCAGCAGCCCTTAGAGCGGCTGAAATAGATGCAGACGCCGTTCTCAAGGGAACGCACTCGGGAGTCGATGGTGTCTATACAGCCGATCCCAATACTGACCCAGATGCAGAACTCCTTGATGACGTCTCTTTCCTTGATGTGCTTTCTCGGGAGCTAGCTGTCATGGATAGTGCAGCCATCGCAGTGTGTAAGGACAATAAGACTCCGATAGTGGTTTTTGACCTGATGACTCGTGGAAACTTTGAGTCCATACTTGGTGGAGCTGCGATCGGTACGCTAGTCAGGTGAGCGAGTTTGCGAACGAAGTCTGTGTTGATGCACGGGACCGTATGGAACGCGCTGTCGAGCACGCCCAAAATGAATACGCAACTGTGCGAACGGGCCGTGCGACGCCAGCGCTAGTCGAAAAATTAAAAGTTGTTTACTACGGCGCAGATGTGCCCCTTCAGCAACTAGCAAGTTTCTCAGTTCCTGAGGCACGAGTTTTAGTAGTGCAACCTTTTGATCGTGGTTCAATCGAAGGCATATCCAAAGCCCTCATGGAATCGGACTTAGGCATTAATCCCAGTAGCGATGGAGAAGTTATTCGCTTGGTTTTTCCTCCTTTGACCGAAGAAAGGCGACAAGATCTGGTACGAGTGGTCAAACAGATGGCTGAAGATGGTCGCATAGCGGTCCGGAACCTTAGGCGTTCAGCCCGCCAGGATTTAGATGCACTCGAGAAAGACAAAGAAATTTCTTCAGATGATAAAGAACGGTTCACCAAGGACCTTGACGGCTATACCCAAAAAGCGGTTGATGAAATTGACCGGGCGCTTGCTGCCAAAGAGCAGGAGTTGCTTGAAGTCTGAAGCAAAGGTTGAGGATAGATATGCCTGATACCGATGATGGCGAGATTGAACCTGGCAATCGCGAAGAAATTGAAGATAGTGATGGCACCGGCCCTTTGCTCTCTTTCGATTTTGATGAATCAGCAATGCCGCACTGGTCAGAACCAGGCTCAGGCGAACGGCCCGATGGCGGCGAACGGCCCGATCCGCCTGAACTTGAAGACTCACGCCTTGGCGGTTCGCGCCTGTTCCCTCAACTACCAGATGACCCGCATCTGGTTGATACCTCCGATACAGGATTGATGGACGCAGTTCGGTCTGACACCATCCCCACGGTTTCGTTAGAAGCGCAAGAAGGGCAGACAAGTTCTGAATTCGGCGAAATGGAACATGAGAATCGCGACGTTGGCGATAAGGAGCCTGATAATCAGGTTTCTGATGATGGCGACTTTCTGCATCCTCAAATATCGACCGATGAGTTATTTGGGGAGCCGCTTTTCGATGACACTGAGAATTTCGACGAAATAATCGTTGATGACTCTGCGATTATTGGTCGAGTCTTAGTGGGGGAAGATGAGGCTCCGGCCTATGACACGGGTCCGATCGGCGAAATTGTAGGCCAAGTACCTGAGGCGGAGGTCAGTGACCCGATCGAGGTCGATTCCGAACAGGCCTCAGATGAAGTTGTGGGTGATGGGCACGCTTCGAATCAGGTTGATTCAACTGAAAGCATGGGAAACCCTGATGAACCAATCGTCAAAGATGAGCAGGAGCTGGAAGTTGAATCTGTGCTTGAAAACGAGCCTACTGCTGAGTTGGTTCTAGATGAGGAAGAGCTTTCTCCGATTGAAGTGGGTGAGGACGGAGAGGAGTCTTCGTCCGAGCATGATGGCGACTTCGACATTGATAATGAGAGCGAACCAAATTCTGATCCTGAGCGGCCAGAGCGACGTGTTATCAAGCTCTTTGATACGCCGCCAAGTCAGCGAATAATGCGGGCTGAAGCTAGTGATAACGAAGAGGAGAGCGGGGAGAATGAGGATGCGGAGTGGAATGAATTTGGCGGACCAGCCCCCCATTGGCGCGAGGGTCGCCGAGATTACGAGGAGTCAACCAAAGTGAATGAAGAAGATCGAACGGTTACGCATGGTTCCGTGACTGGAGAAGAATCAGCTGGGTCTTCCGAATCAACGGGACGCAATCTCCCGGCAGCGATTGGAGTGGGTTTGGCCTTGGCAGCAGCATTCTTTGGGCTGCTAAAGGTAGGACCATGGGCCATGCTCATCATGGTCCTGGCGGCACTGGGATTTGCTGCTCTTGAGTTCTTTACTTCAGCACAAAACCTGGGGTATAGGCCAGCAACCCTCCTGGGTCTAGCGGCAGTTGTTGGATTGTCGTTTGCGGCTTATCACAGGGGCTTTGAGGCATACCCTGTGGTGTTTGCCTTGCTGGTTATCACTGGGATGTGTTGGTTTTTGTTCGATGTTGATTCTCAGCATGTGACTGCAAATTTTGCAGTCACCTTGTTGGGGTTTGCTTGGGTCGGCGGTCTGGGATCGTTCGCAGCCTTGATTTTGGCTCGACCGAATGGTGATGCTATTTTGATCGGAGCAGTCATAGGGACAATTACATATGACGTGGGTGGTTATGTCATAGGAAGCACCACCGGTCAGTCAAAGATCGCTCCCCGCGTGAGTCCAAACAAAACCTATGAGGGTTTGTTAGGTGGGATGATGCTTTCGGTCGTTGTAACGACGTTGGTCCTCAATAGATTCCCAGGAGTGCACCCGTGGTCTGTTTCAATGATGGACTGTTTCTGGCTTGGTTTGGCGATCGCTTTGGTGGCTCCAGTTGGAGACCTAGCTCAGTCAATGATTAAGCGCGATATGGGCGTCAAAGATATGGGTAGCCTGCTGCCGGGACACGGAGGCGTGTTCGATAGGTTTGACGCGCTTTTATTTGTATTGCCAACTGCTTATTTTGTCGCCGACCTCGTGCTTACTTGAGAGGTGTCTAAGTGACGACGGTTGCGATTTTAGGAGCCACCGGATCTATTGGTTCTCAAACTATTGAGGTAGTGAAAGCTGAACCTGAACGCTTTCGAATAACAGCCTTAGCTGCTTGGTCTTCCATTGATTTGCTTGCTTCTCAAGCGAGAGAGTTTCGGCCCGAGGTGGTGGCCATTGGAAACCCTGGGTTAGCTGATCAACTTAAATCAGAAGTACCAGAAGGTACTGAGGTGCTGGTTGGAGCGGCGGGCTACGAAGAGTTAGCAACGCGAGCAGAAGTAGTCGTCAATGGCATAGTGGGGTTTGCGGGATTGGGAGTGACTCTTGCTGCGTTAAGTGCGGGAAGGCGGTTGGCTTTAGCCAATAAGGAGAGTTTGATCGCAGCTGGCCCCCTAGTTCAGCCGCTTCGCTCAACTCCAGGAGCCGAATTAATTCCTGTGGACAGTGAGCATTGTGCCCTTCACCAGTGTCTTCGGTCGAGCAACCCCGATGGGCAAGCACGTCATCTCCATCAACTAGTTCTAACGGCAAGTGGAGGCCCATTTAGGGGCCGGAGTTCGTTCGAACTTGAAAAGGTGACAATCGATGAGGCTCTTGCACACCCGACTTGGGCGATGGGTCCCAAAATCACTGTTGATTCGTCAACTTTGATGAACAAAGGCCTCGAGGTAATAGAAGCTCATGAACTTTTTGGAGTTGAATACGAAAAGATAGAAGTTGTTGTTCATCCGGAATCAATAGTTCATTCAATGGCCACCTTCACCGACGGCGCAACCATCGCTCAATTGTCAGAGCCGGATATGAGATTGCCCATCGCTTATGCGCTTGCATATCCCGAAAGGATCGCTACCTCCTTCGGGAGTATCGACTGGGGGACAAGTAAATCGCTTCACTTTGAGCCGCCAGATAGAAAAACGTTTCCGTGCCTTGACTTGGCTTATTCAGCTGGCGAAACAGGTAATACCGCACCCGCTTGGATGAATGGCGCTAATGAAGCTGCGGTGGAAGCGTTTTTAAAGAGCCGGATTTCCTGGCCTGAAATCGCAAGTTCGATTGAAAGTGCTTTAAACCAGTATGACGGAGCAGTCGCTGAGTCAGTTGAAGCAGTAGTTCGCGCTGACATTCGTGGGCGGGAATGTGTAGCCAGTTATCTTTCTAGTAGTGGTCGCTGATGAGTGATGTTTCGAATACAAAAATGAATGATCGAGCTCGTGGAATACTCGGGTTCGGATTGGTAGTTGCATCGTTGGTTTCGCTCGGCTTTGTGTCGCGAGCCATGTTGGTAGTGACGCTGGTGATCGTGTTCGTAGTTTTTGTCCATGAGTTGGGCCACTTTGTGGCAGCGCGCATAACTGGGATGAAAGCAACAGAATTTTTCCTTGGTTTTGGTCCTCGACTGTTTAGCTTTCGAAGAGGTGAAACCGAGTTTGGGGTCAAGCCGATACTGGCTGGGGCCTACGTGAAATTGGTTGGGATGACAAACCTCGACGAAGTAGATGTCGAAGATGAAGCGCGAACCTATAGGCAGCAGAGCTACCCAAAACGTCTGTTAGTTGCATCAGCTGGTTCGTTGATGCATTTCTTGATGGCGTTTATAGGCCTACTCGCTCTGTTCTCTTTTTTAGGTGACCCTGTACTGGAAGAAGGGTCTTGGGAAGTTGCAAGTGTTCTCGAACAAGAGAATTCGCTAGAAAATAGCGCTGCGGCGCGCGCAGGGCTCCAAACAGGGGATCGGATCCTCTTCGTTGAAGGGGAATCCACTGCCGCCTGGGAGGATTTAGTAGAAATTGTCCGAAACCGGCCTAACGAAACGGTCCAGCTTGAAGTTAGGCGCGGTGCTCGGGATTTATCCCTGGTAGCGACCCTGGGTGTTGGCCCCGACGGCTACGGATTGTTGGGCGTTAGAGGTCAGCAGGCCACGAACTTGGTGAAATATGGCCCTGTAGAGACCTTTAAACAGACTGGAGTTGAGTTCTTCTCCATGGTCGGTCAATCGATTGGCGGAATTTGGACAATTGTTGCGAACCTTGGAGAAGTAGCAGACAGGATAATTTCGCCCCCTAATGACCCGAGTGCCAATGACAACCTCGAGACTCGGCCGGTCTCGCTTGTAGGGGCTGTTCAGATTGGGGCCAGTGATCGATTGAGCGGTTCGGAACGGATGCAGCTTTTTGTTGCTTTTAATGTGTTTATTGGGGTGTTTAATTTGCTGCCGTTGCTGCCACTGGATGGCGGCCACATAGCAATAGCAACTTATGAACGGATTCGAGAAGGTAGAACAGGTCGACGACACATAATTGATACAACTCGCTTATTGCCTGTCACCTACGCCGTTGTGGCCTTTCTCGCTTTCTTCGGTTTAGGAGCTATTTATTTGGATATTGCCAACCCTCTTGGGTTTTGAGTAACTGCCGTGGCAGGGATTTCACGTTCAAACTGACAGACTGTGATTGATGTTTGAACGTCGAATGACCCGGAGCGTGGACGTGGGAGGAGTGCAAGTCGGAGCGGGCGCTCCGATAAGCGTTCAATCGATGACGACGACTAAGACAGCTGACGTGGAAGCCACCCTCGAACAGATTTATGCTTTGGCCAGTTCAGGTGCTGAAATTGTTCGCTGCACCTGTAACGAGATAGAAGCTGCTGAAGGTTTAGCTCGCATTGTTCCTCGGTCACCGGTCCCAATTATCGCCGATATCCATTTTCAGTATCGTTTAGCGTTGGCGGCCCTGGACGCCGGAGTCGCATGTTTGCGTCTTAACCCTGGAAACATTCGCAAAGAGCAACATATAAAGACAGTTGCCTCTGAAGCTGGCGATCGTGGTGTGCCGATTCGAATTGGTGTGAATGCCGGATCCCTAGATCCGGATATCGAAGAAAAACACGGAATGACTGCCGCTGCATTAGTCGAGTCAGCAAAACGAGAATTGGGTTACTTTGAAGAGGTCGGATTTGATGACGTAAAGATCTCGGTTAAGGCCAGTGACGTTCGGCTAATGGTGGATGCTTATCGGCTGTTAGCTGACACGGTTGACTTCCCGTTACACCTCGGAGTGACTGAAGCTGGGCCACCGCCTGGCGGAATCTTGAAAGCTACTGCGGGGATAGCGACGCTGCTGAATGAGGGCATTGGTGACACAATTCGTTACAGCCTGACAGCTGACCCTGTCGAGGAAGCTAAAGCGGGTCGGCAGTTATTGGAAGCCCTTGGCTTGCGTGAACGGAGTTCATTAGATCTGATCGCTTGTCCTTCATGTGGCAGAGCAGAAGTTGATGTCATCTCAATCGCGGCGAGTGCGCAAGAAGCGCTTGGTGAACTTGACTTGCCTATTCAGGTTGCGGTGATGGGGTGCGTGGTGAATGGCCCGGGTGAGGCTAAAGGGGCGGACCTAGGAATAGCCGCAGGTCGTCAGAGAGGGCATCTGTTCGTTCGCGGTCAAGTGGTCAAGGTTGTCCCTGAAGACCAGATGGTCGCTTCATTAGTTGAGTGGGCCCAGAAGATTGCGTCCGACGGAGTTGAGGGAGCATTAGCCGCTGCAGACAAGTCAGCGGAAGCGGAAGCGGAAGCAGATCGGGCGGCGTTGTTGGAAGTGCAAGGTCATGACGCAAACGATTCGGATGCCATCGTTGAAATGATTCGGAAGCGTTAGGTCAGTTACCTAGCCTGGTGCCTACAAGTTGGTTAGTGCTCTCGTACTGGTACCATGGCGGGCACAGGTCAGCTTCTTTTTGCTGGACGTGGGCTTTGCCCACGTCCTTTTTCTTGGCCTAAATGAATCTCAAGCCATCGGATAAGACGAAGTGGAGGGGTGATGAATCCAGACTCACAAAGTCACCTCGAACCAATATTTTCGTTAGTGGAACCGTTAGTCGAGGCTGCCGGGCACGACTTATATGACATCCACCAAAATGGGGGAACGTTAGCCGTGCTAGTTGACAGTGAAGAAGGCTTGGGTGTTGATGATCTCTCAGGCTTAAGTCGCTCCCTATCGGCGGCGCTGGATGAGCATGACCCGATACCGGGCAGGTATACCTTGGAGATTTCCACCCCTGGAGTTGAACGTCGCCTGAGACAAGAAAAGCATTTCGTTGGTGCTGTCGGCGAGACGGTAAATATAAGGACTAACCCGGGACCCGAAGGTCGGCGGCGAGTCGTTGGAGTCTTGGTTGCTGTCGAAGACGGAGTGTTGACTATTGAGACCTCTGATTTAGATGCCAGCAAAGTTCCGCTAACAGAAATTGAGAAGGCGCGTACTGTTTTCGAATGGGGACCTGCTCCGAAACCAGGTTCCTCTGGCAAGAAAAATGGATCTAACAATAACCACAAGGGAGGAAGTCGACGATGACTACCCCGGACATGATGGAAGCTCTTCAAGCTCTTGCGGCTGAGAAAGGAATGACGACTGAGTTGCTCCTAGAGGCTGTTGCGAATGGTCTCGAATCTGCATATAAGAGAATGCCTGAGGCTGCCGAGGAGGCGTACGTCGTCATAGACGAGACGTTTAATATTTCCGTAATTGCACAAGAAATTGATGAGGAAGGCAATGTCGTTCAAGAATGGGACGATACGCCCGAAAACTTCGGGAGAATTGCTGCTCAGACTGCAAGACAGGTCTTGACCCAGCGAATTCGCGAAGTCGAACGTGACATGAAATACGACGAGTATGCGGGTCGGGAAGGCGACATTGTCACGGGAATCATCCAGCAGACAGATTCGCGTTACACATTGCTTGATTTAGGCCGTGTCGAAGCGCTCTTGCCGCAATCAGAACAGGTTCCTTATGAAAGGCCCGAACCTAATAGCCGACTAAAGGCTTACATCGTGGAGGTTCGAAAGACTGCTAAGGGTCCACAAATCGTAGTGTCGCGAACCCATCCAGGGCTGATTCGGGAACTGTTTAAGCTTGAAGTTCCAGAAATTAGCGATGGAATTGTTGAGATGAAAGCTTGCGCCAGGGAACCTGGTCATAGGACCAAAATTGCTGTTTGGTCCAATGACACCAATATCGACCCAGTGGGGGCTTGTGTTGGGGCGCGAGGAGCTCGCGTTCGACAGGTAGTTAACGAGTTACGTGGTGAAAAAATTGACATCGTTCCATTTTCTGAAGATCAGCACGATTTTGTTGCGAAAGCCCTATCGCCAGCAAAGGTGAAGGAAGTGCGTTTCCACGAAGTTGAGGGTGTCGCTGAAGTTGTCGTACCCGATCATCAGCTTTCATTAGCTATCGGTCGAGAAGGACAAAACGCTCGACTGGCAGCGCGTCTAACAGGCTGGAGAATTGATATTAAGAGTGAAACCCAAATTCTTGATGAAGAGAATGCCTACGCAGATGGCGACTGGGCGGAAGGCGAGTGGGTGACTGACGCTGATACTGGTGAGCAAACATGGGTTCCAGCTGACGGAAGTGAAGCCATGACTGCTGATGACTGGGCTACCGCAGCGGAAGAAGCGGTGGGGGAAGAGAACCCTGAACAAGACTCGGCGGCTGATGAACGTGAGATTGACACGGCTGCAGACGAGAGTTCTTCAGCTGAAGAAACCACCGAAGAGGATCTTGTTGAAGAAATTGAGGGTAATGAATCCCCAACCGGTGCTGATGAAGAGCAAGAAACTGTTGCAGAGGAAGAAGAACAGTCGAATAACTAACCACTAGCGGGCGAGATACCCGGTAGCGTAATTGCTTGGTCTACAGCATGATTATCTACCGGAACCTCGTCACCGTCTGCGAAGATGGCCGACGTTGGGAACTATCCACCGCTACTCATTGACCTAAACGACAAGTAAGGAACGCGTTTGCCCAAGAATCCACGGGTATATGAACTCGCAAGAGAGTTAGGTTTGACCAACGATGAGACGCTCGCGCTCTGCGACGCGCTTGGTATCGGCGTCAAAAGCCACTCATCAAGCGTCCAAGTTGCTCAAGCTGATCGGGTTCGACGCAAGGCTGAACGAGAAGGTTTAGTAAGAGCGGAACAACCTCCAGACCCAGAAGACGAGAAGAAAGCGGCAGCAAAGAAGAAGGCGGCAGCTAAGAAAGCACCCGCAAAGAAGAAGGCGGCAGCTAAGAAAGCACCCGCAAAGAAGAAGGCGGCAGCTAAGAAAGCACCCGCAAAGAAGGCACCCGCAGCGCAAGCTCCTATTCCGCCTCAAGAAGAGATTTCAGAACCGCAGGGAATAGACAAACCTGCGGCGAAGCCGACTCCACCAACGTCAAGACCGCCGGCTCGTCCGCTCGTGACCTCAAGCGGACAAGAACCCGCCCGTCTGATTCCTAAAGAGCCTGCGAGTCGTCCAGTACCGAAAACTGAAGAGACTCCCGTCGCTCGAGAAGAGCAAAGCAGTCGAGAGGAAGAGAAGGCTGGCCCGGATATTGGATCTGCACCATCGGCGCCACCACCAAGGATGCCGGCTCCGCCGCGTTCTGAAGGCGGGAAGCGGATTCCGCCACCTCCGGGAGCTCCACCGAAATCCGGTTCTGGTCGCGCAATCCCGCCTCCGCCAGGACCACCACGAGCGCGACGAGCAGACAATGTCGGCTCTCCTAGTGGTGCACGAGCAGGTGGTCGTTCAACCGCTGGTTCACGTGGACCTGGTCGCCCGGGTGGTGCGAGTGGACCGGGTGGCCCACCTGTTGGCCCAGACGGCCCCGGTGGCCGGCCTGGTGGTCGACCTGGAGGCCCTCGAGGTGGACCTCAACAGCGACGAGGAAGAAAGCAGAAGCGACGGAGACGTCAGCAGGAAGAATTGCAGCCACAAGAGATGGCCGCCTACACCCCGGTTGACGCCCCAGTCCCCGAGGGTGAGATTGTCGTCGAAAGAGGTTCAACGGCTCAAGAAGTAGCTGGCAAAGTTAATCGATCAGCGGCAGATGTCGTGAAGTTCTTGTTGCAACAGGGAGAAATGGTTACTGCTACCCAATCGCTTAGCGATGACATGGTGGAGCTCTTTGCTGCTGAATTAGGGGCTGAGATTCGAATTGTTGACCCGGGGGCGGAGCAAGAAGAAGAGATTCTCAAAGTTCTAGATATCGACCTTGACGCGGTGGGAACAGCTCCGCGACCACCTGTAGTTACCGTCATGGGGCATGTGGACCACGGTAAAACACTGTTGTTGGACCGTATCCGTTCTTCAAACGTCGCTGATGGTGAGGCGGGTGGCATAACCCAACACATCGGCGCATATCAGGTTGAGCGGAACGGACAGACGCTGACTTTTATTGACACCCCTGGACACGCTGCGTTTACGAGTATGCGGGCTAGAGGAGCCCAGGCCACTGACATCGTCATTTTGGTTGTAGCTGCAGATGACGGAGTTATGCCTCAGACGTTGGAAGCGATGGACCATGCTCGAGCAGCTGAGGTTCCGATTATTGTAGCTATCAACAAGATGGACCGTGAAGGCGCTGACGCTAACCGGGTTCTGGCACAGCTTGCTGAGAGAGATCTCATTCCGGAGTCATATGGAGGTGACGTCATAACAGTTCCAGTGTCTGCAATGACAGAGGAAGGAATAGACGACCTTTTGGATCAAATTGTTCTGGTCGCTGAACTGGAAGAGCTTCAAGCAAACCCAGACGGCCGCGCTATAGGAACTGTTCTTGAGGCCAATCTTGATAAAGGACGAGGACCGGTAGCCACGGTCCTTGTGCAGCAAGGCGCACTCTCTGTAGGTGACCCTATGGTCGCTGGCGCAGCTTGGGGGCGAGTGAGAGCGATGGTCGATGATCGAGGTAATGCTGTCACCGAAGCTGGGCCTTCATCCCCAGTCGAAGTATTAGGTCTCTCAGAGGTTCCCAGATCTGGCGATATGTTTACGGTCGCACCTGATGAAAAAACAGCTAGCCGTGTTGCCGATACTCGTGAGCATTGGCAGCGCCAAGTCAATATGGCCACTGCATCCAGCTCTGGAGGCGGCGGAGCCAAACTCGAGGACATCTTCAAACAGATTCAAGCAGGTGAGGCAACTACATTGAATTTGGTTCTGAAGGCCGATGTTCATGGCTCTTTAGAAGCCGTCACTGAGAGCTTACGTAAACTCGAACGCGACGATGTCAAGCTTGCTTTTGTAAGTCGAGGCGTCGGGGGTGTAAACGAAAATGACATCCAGCTAGCAGTTGCTTCGAACGCAACGATTCTCGGTTTCAACGTTCGGCCCGACAGAAAAGCTCGCGAAGCAGCGGAGAAAGAGAACGTCGAAATCCGGTTATACGAAATCATTTACCAGCTACTCGAAGATATCGAGAACGCCATGTTGGGCATGCTTGAACCGGAATTTGAAGAGATCGTTACAGGCGAAGCCCAGGTGCGGCAGGTTTTCCGAATATCTGGTGTCGGGCCTATCGCTGGGTGTTTCGTCGAAAACGGAACTATTGCTGATAAGGCGAAGGTTCGGTTCCTGCGCGAAGGCGTCATTATCTGGAAGGGTGAAGTAGCTTCGCTGCGTCATTTCCAGGACCCAGCCAAGCAAGTTACAGCTGGCATGGAATGTGGCATAGGGCTATCTGACTTTACTGACCTTAAAGAAGGCGACGTCATCGAAACGTACGATGAGCGGGAGATCCCCGTCGCCTAGCGAAAACAGATTGACTCGAGAGGCTGACTTATGAACAAAAAACGGGGTCGCCATGGAAGAACGGGGCAAAACTTTGACCGAACTGACCGTGTTTCGGGGTTAATTCGTGAAATCGTGGCGAGCGAGCTAGAACGCATCGACGATCCTCGCCTGTTTTTGATATCCCTAACCGGTGTAGATGTAGATCGAGAGCTAGCTCATGCCACGGTTTGGTTTTACTGCCCTGAAGAGGATGACCTCGGGGAAGTAGCGGAAGCGCTTGAGAATCATAGGCAAAGGGTGCAGCAATCTCTGGCTCGTCAATCCAGAATGCGGCGTACCCCGGCTATTCACTTTCAACCGGACAGATCGATCCAAGAAGCGGATCGAATTGAATCTATTCTGGAAAAACTGAATATGGATAGTTCGGGCCGGCAGACTGAAACTGATTAATTAATGGGACGTAAGCCAGCGACCGTTCATGGAATGGTCCTCGTCGATAAACCAACGGGCGTAACGTCTCACGACGTAGTGGATCAACTCCGTAAACGTTTTGGGGAGCGCCGAATTGGTCATGCCGGAACCTTGGACCCGGGTGCCACAGGTCTGCTGGTAGTAGGGGTAGGCAAGGCCACTCGGCTGCTTCGTTTCGCAACAGCTTCGTTCAAGACTTACGAAGTTGAGATAGTTCTCGGTATCGAAACTGACACCCTTGACTCTTCAGGTCAGGTAGTTGCCGAACATAGGATGTCGCCAGAGCCGACTGAAGTTGTTGAAGCAGCTAGCGCGCTGACCGGAACAATTGAACAAATTCCACCGATGGTTTCGGCACGTCGAATCGGAGGTCGGAGATTGCACGAACTTGCTCGCGAAGGAATTGAGGTAGATCGTGAAGCTCGTAGCGTCCAGATACGGAAATTCGATATTCGACCGACTGATGATCCGATGATCTGGCGTGCCGTTGTTGATTGCTCAGCAGGTACGTACATAAGAACTCTGGGTGCTGATCTTGGAATTGCACTTGAAGGTGGAGCTCACATACGAAATCT